>Ga0183099_1000607_pt1 | contig 24607 bp, 26 predicted proteins | sample Biomet1_FD_127788 | JGI IMG/M metagenome (GOLD analysis project Ga0183099, IMG submission 127788) | Microbial communities from bioreactor (seeded with anoxic lake sediment) at LBNL, California, USA - Biofuel metagenome 1 | ecosystem: Engineered > Bioreactor > Anaerobic > Unclassified ...
TGCGTTCAAATTTAAGCCTGGGGGGGACAAGATGCTGCGCGTGCCGTTTGTGGCGGTGGCCGGCCTGGGCGAGACGGCGGCGCAGGACCTGGCGCGTGCGCGCGACGGGCACGGACGGTTTGTTTCCATCGAAGAACTGGCGGACGCCTGTCCCAAGGTAAGCCAAACCCACCTTGATGTGCTCAAGGAGCTGGGTGCGTTCGGAGAATTGCCCGAGACGTCTCAGATGACGTTGTTTTGACGATGGAGAAACGACTGACAGCGTTATTTCTGGCCGCGGTGCTCCTGATTCTCGGCGGCTGCGGTAAGGACGCGGCCGCGCAGATCACGCCTGCCGGCAACCTCTACGGAGCCACATTTTCCATGACGCTGGAGGATCTGACGGACGGCATCAACAATGCCTTTGACAACCGCTACGGCGGCCTGATCATCGATGACACTCTCGGCTGGACAAAAGCCGGTGATTCCAAAGATTATTACGGTATCCTGGTAGACACCTGGATGTGTACCTTGCAGGCGGGATCGGATATCACGCTTGCCGTGAACGTCGCGGTGGACACCGGTCTTGTGGAGGACGTTATGCTGATGATCGGAGCGGATACCTATACCGAGGAAAAACCCGTATTCCGCCAAGCTGCGGCGTCGCTTGAGATGGCGGTGCTGCCCGGACTTTCCGGGTCAAAAGCGGAGGACTTCTATGACCGCATGGCCGATTCACTCGACGGCGATAAGCAATATTTTTCCGGCGGCAACACCCTGTGGGACTTTTCCGCGGCGGACAATACTTATATGCTCGCCTGCCACGCTGTGTCGGAGGAGTACATAACAGCGAAAAGCTCGGGGGGCGTACAGTTCGGAGCAGTCGGATAAAAATACGGTCTTGAAAAACACAATATAAAGCCTTAGAGGCTGCCTCTTCTTGAGGCAGCCTCTTTTAATTACTGAATAAATACCGGAAACTGTAAAATAATAAGGGAAGAATTCCATGCGCCACACGTATGGAACGAAGGAAAAAGCAGATGAGATGGGATTATGAAAAAGTGTGTTTTACCCCCTACGTCCAAGAAAGCGTCTCTCAATACGTGCGGAAAAGTCAACCGGAAAATCCGCAGAGCCACCATAAGCTGCATTGACCAATATAAAGACGGAAGCCCAGATTTATTGTCCGACAAAATTCATAAGCTGGAACATGAATGGGATACGGAACGGGTTTTGGAAACAACCGCCGCATCGGCCGTCCTTTTGGGCTCGATCCTGGCATTCCAAAAGAAAAAATGCTGCTATTCCTGTCTTACCGGTACGGTGGGCTCCTTCCTGTTGCTGCACGCATTGCAGGGATGGTGCCCTACTCTGCCGATTATCAGGTGTATGGGCGTAAGGACCGCCGAGGAGATATTTAACGAGAAAACCGTCTTCAAGATGGTCCGCGGGGACTTTTCCGGAAATACCGGAGAAGCGGAAAGAATGCTCGACATAGCGGAAAAGTAACAGAGGATTCGGATAATCCAAACAGGGTTACGGAAAATATAAAGATGGCAGATGCCAAAGGCGTCTGCCATCACTTTTTTCTAATTTAACGGGGCATCCCTTCATGTGTTCCATTTGGCGCATCGGCGCGCTTTCCGGCGTCGGTTGCGGATGTCCCGCCAGATGAGCCACACGGCGACGGCTGCGAAAAAGATACACATGCTCCACACTGCGCTTTGGGATACGCCGCCTTCTGTCTTGACGGACAGCCACAGCGAATCCATGAGCTGGCAGGTCTTCTGGGAGAGGCTGAGGTAGCTGCTGCCGCGCGCGAGGACCGCCGCGTCAGGATAAGCAATGGGGGAGGAGGTCATATCCTCACTCATATACTGCTTGGCGGCGGTCTCCGGAGTGGAGTAACCCAGGTAATCAAGGTTCTGGCCGGAAATCTCCGGCGAGCAGAGGAAGTTGATATAAGCCTCGGCGGCCGCCTTGTTGGTGCAGCAGGTGGGGATGCACAGGCAGTCGATGAAGAGGTTGAAGCCTTCCTTTGGGAAGTAAAAGCCGAGATCCGGGTTTTCCTGGGCCATCATCAAATAATCCCCGGCGTAATAAGGAGCAATCCAGGCCTCGCCGCGCTCCATCTTGTCGTAAATCTGGTCCATCACATAGCTTTGGACCAGAGGCTTCTGAGCGATGAGTTTGTATGAGGCGGCCCGCAGTTGCGCTTCATCTTCGGTGTTCTGGTCATAACCCAGCAACTCCTCCGCGATTGCAAAAGAGTCACGAGGGTTATCAAACATCAGAATCTTGCCGGCATACTTGCTGTTCCATAAAAGGTCCCAGCTGCCGATGTCCGCCTGATCCACATATTTTTTATTGTAGATGACGCCAACAGTGCCCCAGGTGTAGGGTACCGAGTACTTGTTGTCTGGATCGTAGGCGGTGTTTTTATATGCCTCGTCGATATACTTGTAGTTTGGGATGTTGTTGAAGTTCAGCTTTTCCAGCATGCCCTCGGAGATGAGCTTGCCGACCATGTAGTCTGAGGGGACGATAACATCATAGGTGCTGCCGCCGGTCTTGAGTTTGGTATAGAGGCTCTCGTTGGAGTCATAGGTCATATAGTTGACCTTGATGCCGGTGGCCTCGGTGAAGGCTTTGTTTACGTCGATAGTATCGTCCGTGCCGTCGGAGATATATTGGCCCCAGTTATAGACGTTGATGGTCACGCTGCCGTCGGCGAGAGCCGAGACAGGCATCATTGACGCGCACAGCACGGCGGCCGCGAGCAAACTCAGGAGCTTTTTCATACCTGCACCCGCTTTCCTTTGCCGGTGAAAGCGTCGGCGGCATGTTTTTGGCGGCGCTCGTCCCGTGCCTGTACGAGGTTCATGACCACCATCATCAGCAAAATGACGGCGAACAGCAGCGTGAACAGAGCGTAGATCTTTGGCTGGAGCGGTTTTTTGGTATAATTATAAATCTCCACGGGCAAAGTGATAAAGTTCGGTCCGTAGACAAAATAGCTAATGACAAAGTCATCCAGACTCATGGTGAAGGACATGAGAGCGCCGGAGATGATGCCGGGCATGAGCTCATACAGGATGACCTTGCGGAATGCTTGGAAAGGGGTGCAGCCCAAATCCATGGCGGCGTCCGAAAGGGCGGGATCCATCTGCGTCATTTTCGGCATGACCGACAGGATGACGTAAGGAAGGTTAAAGGTAATATGGGCGATGAGCAGCGTGAAAAAACCTAGAATGTGGTTCATTTTCAGCATCACGCCGATAAAGGAAAACAGCAGCGCCAGCGATACGCCGGTCACGATTTCCGGGTTTGTCATGGGGATGTTCGTCACGGCCATGGTCAGAGAGCGCATTTTTTTCCCCATGGCGTGAATGCCTAGAGAGGCCATCGTACCGAGAATCGTTGCAATCAGGGAAGAGATGATCGCAACAATGAGGCTGTTTGCCAGTAGCGGCAGCAGCACGCTATCCCGGAACAGAGCGCCATACTGCGAAAAGGTAAAGCCTCCGAACTTAGCGACATCCATACCGGAAGAAAAGCTGGCTACACCTAGCACCAGCATGGGAATATACAGAAAGATCAGTACGAGAATGGTGAAAATCTTCGAAGCTTTTCTCATAGCGTCACCATTTCCTCATTATTGCTGCCACCGGAGACCCGGTTCATCACGGCGACGCAAATCAGGATCATGGCCATCAGCACGAGACTAAGCGCTGCGCCGAGGTTGGGATTGTAGGCGGCTTTGAACTGGCTTTCAATCACGTCGCCGATGAGAGTCGTACCGGAGGAACCGAGTTTCTGCGAGATGTAGAAAGTGGACACGGCGGGTACGAACACCATCGTAAACCCGGACACGATGCCGGGAACAGACAAAGGAAACACGACGCGCGCGAAAGTCTGCGCCTGACCGCAGCCGAGGTCCTGGGCTGCTTCGTACATGCCCCGGTCGATCTTCATAATGACGGTGTACAGCGGCAGAATCATATAGGGCAGGTAATTGTACACCATGCCCAGCACCACCGCGCCGTTGGTGCGGATGAGGGGAAGCGGCTGAAGCCCCAGCTTTGCGACGAGTGAATTGATGATGCCCGTGTCCTCCAGCAGTGCCACCCACGCAAGCGTGCGCAGCAGAAAACTCATGCACATGGGCAGCATCACCAGCATGTAAAGAATCCGCTGGGTGGAGGGGGAGCAGGTGGCGATGAAATAGGCGACGGGATAGCCGACGACAAAGCAGATGAGCGTGGCCAGCAGCGCCAGCCATATGGATTTGACGAAAATGGGAAGATATGTACCCAATGTCGTGATATTGTTTAAGGTGAATGCGCCGGTGATGGAATCGGTGAAAGTATAATACACCACAATGGCCAGAGGCACTACCGTGAAAATGGCCATCCACACTAGGTAAGGCGCGGCCAGGGCTTTACTCTTCATCCTCGCCCTCCCGGTATTCGCCTTCGGCTTCGTCGAAGATAATGTCGGGATCGTTGATCTCGTCGTATTCGGCGGAATAGGAGCTATAGTCTCCGAAGAGGCCGGAATAACTGCTTTTGTGCATGACATGGATGGCGTCCGGGTCGAGCTTGATGCCGATGCGGGTGCCGACGGGCTGGAAGTCCGTGGTCTGGATGAGCCACTTGAAGCCGTAGAAGTCCACGATGATGTCGTACTGCATGCCCTTGAAGGTGATGCCGGTAATGGTGCCCTGCATCCGTCCCTCCTCGGGGCGGACGATGTCCACGTCCTCGGGGCGGATGACCACGTCTACGGCCTCATCCTTGAGAAAGCCGGCGTCCAGGCATTTGAAGCGGCGGCCGAAGATTTCCACCTCGTAATCCGCGCGCATAAAACCGTCAAGGATGTTAGATTCACCGATGAAGTCCGCCACAAAAGCGTTTTTCGGCTCGTTGTAGACGTCTTCCGGCCGGCCGATCTGCTGGATGCGGCCTTTGTCCATGACGACGACGGTGTCCGACATAGCCAGCGCTTCTTCCTGGTCGTGGGTGACATAGACGAATGTAATGCCCATCTGCTGCTGGATGCGCTTGAGCTCCGCCTGCATATCCTTGCGCAGCCGCAGATCAAGAGCGCCCAGAGGTTCATCCAGAAGCAGGACCTCCGGCCGCAGAACCAAGGCGCGCGCGATGGCCACACGCTGCTGCTGGCCGCCGGACAGAACCTGTACCTTTCGATTTTCAAAACCGCGCAAGGACACGACTTCCAGCATTTCCGTCACACGGTCATCGATCTCTTTTTCCGGCGTTTTGCGGACGCGCAGGCCGAACGCGATATTCTCATAGACATCCAGATGCGGAAACAGCGCGTATTTCTGGAATACGGTATTGACACACCGCTTATGGGGCGGAATATCATTAATCCTCACGCCGTCAAACAGCACTTCGCCCGAGGACGGCTTGAGAAAACCACCGATAATCCGCAACGTGGTTGTCTTGCCGCACCCGGACGGGCCTAACAGCGTGAGGAATTCTTTGTCGTTGATATAAAGATTGATTGAATCCAAAACAGTCTCGCCGTCAAACTCCATAGAGCAGTTGGCGAGACGAATCAGTTCCTTGGCCATTATCCTCCCCCTCGTTTCCCCAAATTTTGTGATATTAATATAGCATAAGGGGGCGGATTGTCAATTAAAATATTTTTCTGCGAAAAAGATCTTAGGAACAGTAAAATTCTTGTCGGATAGGTACTGCAAAACGCCTGCGTCTGTGGTAAAACAGAAGGAAAGCCGGTAGCTCCACAGGAGCTGGCGATTTTCACCGTAGGCACGGTTTAGGCGCTCCGAACCGTACTTGCCGTCGCCTAAAAGTGGCCAGCCCGCATGGGCCATCTGGGCGCGGATCTGGTGGGTGCGGCCGGTGAGCAGCCGGCATTCCACGAGCGACAGGCCGCTTTTTGTCTTCAGCGTTTTATACTCAGTTTCGGCGAGGCTTGCTCCCGGCTCAGGCTTCTCCCTCACATAGACCATATTTTTGATGGAATCCTTGAATATATATCCCGTGAGCTTTCCGGCGGCGGGTTTGGGTATGCCGGTGCATACGCAAAGATAGTGTTTGTCAATCTCGCGCTGACGGATTTTTTCATCCAGCACGCGCAGAGCCTCGGCATTTTTCGCGGCGATGACGATGCCCCCGGTGCCGCGGTCGATGCGGTTGCACAGGGCGGGAGCGAAGCTGTTTTCCCGCGCGGGATCCCATTCGCCCAGCTGATAGGCGTGGGCCTGGATATGGGCGATGAGCGTGTCCGCGCTCCAGCCCTCCGCCGCATGGCACAGTACGCCGGGCTTTTTATTCACCAGAAGAATGTTTTGGTCCTCATAGACGATGTCCAGTTTCGGCTGTGTGACGGCGAGCCAGGAATTGTCTTTTTGAGGTTTGCCGAAAAACTCGTCCGGAATATATAGGCGCACGGCGTCGCCTTCCGAAACGCGGACGTCAGGCTTGGCCCAGTGACCGTTTAGCTTGATGTCTTTCGTGCGGAAATACTTCTGCAATGCACAGGAGGGGAGCGTAGGCACCTGTCTGGCGGCGAAGCGGTCAAGCCTTTGTCCCGCGTCATTTTTTGTAACGGTAAACTCTTTCATATTTTGTAGTTTAGCATGTTTTTTTTGTGTTGACAATGGAAGAATGATAAATTATAATATTCTAGCGACTGTGTGAGGTTACTATAGAATGTACCTGGATTTACATGAAATTATCGAGGTTCCCGGAAAGAGCGTTCCGTTTTCCTGCGAACTTGACAAGCAACGGATATCTTTCGCGGCGCTGACTTCTTTCGAGGGGCCGGTAACGGCGGAGGGAATCGTGCAAAACACCGCCGGTGTTCTTGGACTCCGGGGCAGCGTCAAGGCTTCCATGCTCGTCCGGTGCGATCGCTGTGGGACGGAATATTCCACGCAGAGCGATTTACCTGTTCCGTAGTATTGGCGGAGGACGCGGAAGACGCCGACGCTGACGATGTCTTTCCTTTGGACGGCGACGGCGTTGACGTAACGGATCTGCTGGAAACGTGCTTCATCATAGCAACCGAAACGCAGCATCTCTGCCGGCCCGACTGTAAGGGCCTGTGCCCTGTCTGCGGTAAAAACTTGAACAACGGCCCCTGCGGCTGCAAAAAACAAACCGATCCAAGAATGGCTGTTCTGGGACAGCTGTTGGATACAGAGGAATAATGGAGGTGTAATCGATGGCGGTCCCGAAAAGAAAAACTTCTCATGCCAGAAAGAGCAAGAGACGCTCCAGCGTCTGGAAGCTGAAACTGCCCGGTCTGGTGAAGTGCTCCAACTGCGGCGCATATCACCTGACGCACCGCGTCTGCCCCGAGTGCGGACAGTACGACGGACGCGAGGTAGTTCCTCAGAAAGAGGAAAAGAAGTAACTTGCTTAAGAAGGGGGCGCAGGCCTCCTTCTTTTGCTTTGTGTGAAATGTATGGCATCTAAAATACTGAAAATTGATATGAATAGCCCCTTGCGCCGGAAGGCGGAGCCGGGCGACGAGCTCATAAGCATCGACGGCCATGAGATCGAGGATGTGCTGGATTACGACTACTGGTCTTACGGTGAGAAGTTACAGGTCGTCCTGCGCCGGGACGGAGAGGAAAAAACCGTCCGCATCCGCAAGGAGGAAGGCGAGGGCCTGGGCCTGGAGTTTGAGACGTACCTGATGGACAAGCCCCGGCGCTGCGCCAACCACTGCATCTTTTGCTTTGTCGATCAGCTCCCCAAAGGCATGCGCAGCACGCTTTATTTCAAAGACGACGACGCGCGGCTGTCTTTTCTGACAGGCAGTTATATCACGCTCACAAACCTGTCGGAGAGGGAGATCGAGCGGATTTTGCAGCTGCGCATCAGTCCTGTGAATGTGTCTGTGCACGCGACGGAGCCGGCGCTTCGCTCCCGCTTGCTGGGAACCCTCCGCGGAGCGGAAGGCTATGCGCTCATGAAGCGCCTGGCAGCCGGACGTATCCAGATGAACTGCCAGGTGGTGGTATGCCCCGGCGTGAACGACGGCGGACATCTGAAGCGGACGATGGAGGATTTGGCGGCGCTGTATCCCGCAGTACCCAGCGTGTCCATCGTACCGGTGGGACTCACTCGCCATCGCGAGGATCTGATGAGGCTTACACCGTTTGACGCGGAGAAAGCCGCAGAGGTGCTGGACCAGGTGGAAGGCTATGCGCAGACCTGCCTGACCCGGTACGGCAGCAGGATTTTCTTTTGCGCGGACGAATTGTTCTTGAAGGCTGAGCGCGCCATCCCGCCCGAAGACTATTACGAGGACTACCCTCAGATAGAAAACGGGGTGGGTCTGATGCGTTCGATGGAAGAAGAATTCAGGGACGCGCTGGACGGAAGAAAGTGCAGGGGCGATTTTTGCGTCGCCACAGGTGTTTCCGCCGCGCCTTACATTGAAAAGCTGCTGCGGGCCGCAGGCTCCGACGCGCCTGTGTACGGAATCAAAAACGACTTTTTCGGGCATACCGTGGATGTGGCGGGCCTCGTGACGGGCAGAGACCTTCTCGCTCAGCTTTGCGGCAAGCCGCTGCGCAAGAGACTTCTTATTCCCCACGTGATGCTGCGTCACGGCGGAGACGTATTTCTGGACGACGTGAACCCTGCGCAGGTGGAGCAGGAACTGGGCGTGGCCCTGACGGCTGTCGATAATGACGGAACCGCCTTATATAAGGAGATTACGGCCTAGAGCGCGGTACGCGCCGGGCGCATTGGATAAAGGAATTGGTGATTGTATGGCAAGACCCCTGGTGGCCATTGTGGGCCGTCCCAATGTGGGAAAATCACTGCTCTTCAACCGGTTGGCGGGGCAGCGCCTGTCCATCGTAGAGGATACGCCGGGTGTAACGCGCGACCGGCTGTATGCCGAGTGCGAGTGGCAGGGAAGAAAATTTGATCTTGTGGACACCGGCGGCATCGAGCCGAACACAGAAAATGAAATCCTGCTTTTTATGCGGGAACAGGCGATGCTGGCCATTGACGCCGCCACCGTCATCGTTTTGGTGACGGACATCAGCACTGGCGTCACGAGCACCGACAGCGAGGTCGCGTCCATCCTTCAGCGTAGCGGTAAGCCCGTGGTGCTGGCGGTCAACAAAATGGACTCTACCGGCCCCGACAACCCCGAGATCTATGAGTTTTATAATCTGGGCCTAGGCGACCCCATCGCAGTGTCCGCTGTTCATGGCCACGGTACCGGCGACCTTCTGGATGCCTGCGTAGCCCATTTTCCCCCGGCATCGGAGGACGAAGTAGACGATGACCGCATCAAGGTTGCGGTCATCGGGAAGCCCAATGTGGGTAAGTCCAGCCTCATTAACCTGATCTTAGGCGAAAAGCGGGTCATCGTATCCGACGTCGCCGGCACAACGCGCGACGCGGTGGACACTCCCGTGGACAACAGCTTCGGCAAGTATCTCTTCATCGACACTGCCGGCATCCGCCGTCAGTCGAGGGTGGACGACCGCATTGAAAAGTTTTCCGTGATGCGGGCGAAACTTGCCATCGATCGGGCGGACGTGTGCCTCGTAATGCTAGACGCGCGGGACGGCGTCACCGAGCAGGACACAAAGATTGCCGGGCTTGCCCATGAGGCGGGAAAGGCCAGCGTAGTCGTCGTAAACAAGTGGGACCTCGTCGAAAAGGACGGGCGTACCATGGACGCCATGCGAAAGGAAATCATGCAGGCTCTGTCGTTTATGACTTACGCCCCCATTGTTTTCATTTCTTGCTTGACGGGACAGCGTTCAGAGCGTATATTTGAGCTTGTGAATTATGTAAACGAGCAGGCATCGATGCGTGTCACAACGGGCATGCTCAATAATGTGCTGGCCGATGCGCAGGCGCGTCAGCAGCCGCCCACGGACCGGGGCCGCCGGCTCAAGATCTTCTATATGACACAGACCGGCATCAAACCGCCCAATTTCGTGGTGTTCTGTAACTCGAAAGAGCTGTTCCATTTCTCCTACCAGCGATATATTGAAAACCGAATCCGTGCCGTCTTTGGGCTGGAAGGGACGCCGATTCGGATTATTATCCGTCAGAAGGGTGATCAGGAATGATTCCGTTACTTCTCATTCTTATTGCCATCGTCAGCTACGTCTTGGGCGGGCTGAACGGCGCGATTATTATTTCAAAATATATTTTCCGCAAGGACATCCGCAAGCTTGGCAGCGGGAACGCCGGCTACACCAATTTTTCGCGCAACTTCGGTATGGGCTGGGGTTTTGTCGTGGCATTTATCGACATTGCCAAGAGTGTCATCGCGGTGCTGCTGGGCGCGCTCATCCTGTCCATCCCCGGCAACGGTTATCCTGTCATCGGAAAGCTGTTTGCAGGCTTTTGCCTTGTGCTGGGGCATGTCTACCCCGTGCTGTACCACTTCCGGGGCGGCAAGGGCGTCGTGTGCTTTATGACTACCCTTTGGCTCACGGACTGGCGGGTGGGCTTGTCGCCAGCATCGTTTTTCTGATTGTTCTGGCATTTTCACAGTACGTATCCTTGTCTTCGATTATCGCCAGCATGACCGCATGCCTGCAATGCTGGATTTTTGTGGACGCTGCGCAGCTCAAGGGACTGGCAGGATTGCTTGCACTGTTTACGGGGCTTGTGATTCTCTGGCGGCACCGGATGAACATCCTGCGGATCGCAAAGAAAAGGAAGCCGCGCATCCGCTGGGGCAGGCAGCCCGACAAAAAATACCGGGAAGACCGGTTTTAAGAGATATAAAAAGACGGCCGTACGGCCGTCTTTTTTATATCTAAGAAAGAAGCTGGGGAATCCGAAAAGCAGTCCCCGATGATGAGTTACGCTCAATGAATTTTGTCCCAGACGCCGGTTCCGTGCAGAACCTCGCTCAGCAGGGTCGCGGTTACAAGTCCAAAGAGAGCCTGCGCCAGGTTTCCGGGGATATTCGCCGAAGCGGCGATACCCAAGCCAAGAATCACGGCTTCGTAGCCGAAATAGCCCAGCGCCATCACCGTACCGCCGGTTGCAGCGCCGAGGATGCTGCCTGCAAGGCGATGCCGACTGGCCAACGCGCGGAAAAGCAGAGCGGATATCACGGCGTCCAATCCCTTGATGAGGAACGTACCCGGCGCATACATGGCATAGCCAGCAAATAAGTCCGCCAACATGGAGCCTAAACCTGCGGCCGCAAAACCGTACCAGGGCCCGAGAATCCAGCCGCTCAGCTGAACGAAGCAGTCGCCAGGATTGAGATAGCCGCCGCCTGTGGGGATCTGTATCACCATGGTGGTGACGCAGGTCAGCGCGGCAAGCAGTGCCGTCTGCACCAGGCGAAGAATTTTTTTGTCTTTCATCATAGGTTCCTTTCAAGTTGCTATGAAAAAATGGGGGAAAGCTCCGCCGGACAAACCGACGGCTTGCACTGGTAATTGTTACAGGAACAAAGCTTTTCCCTGGATTTTCTGAATTGAAATCTATCACGTACCGGATATGCTGTCAACCCCAAGAAGCTCCAAAAATCGACATGCCGCACAGGATAGAACCCCGCCTTTTTTGTAGGCGGCGGACATGCCGCGCACGGACAGCTTCCGATTGAAAGCGTACAGCTTTGGCACGGGCGTACCGCCGGCACAGCGGATGGCGCTGTCCGGCACGACGGATACGCCGGCCCCGGCAAGTGTTAAGGCGTAGCTGGTTTGCACCTGGTCGACTATAATATCGCTGCAGTTCTGCCGATGCCGGCCCAGCCAGGCATCGGCGATGGAGCGAATTTGCAGATCTTCTTCCAGCAGAATAAAGGGCGTATCCGCAAAGGCTGAAGGGGATGGCTCAGGGTAGTCTTTGACCACGCAGGAACCATCTGTCACGTCTTCCGGCGGCACGGCCATACCGGTCAAGGACTCGTTTACCGACAGGTCCGGCGGCACGCACAGCAGCAGCCGCTCCTGGGCAAACTGACGGTATTCGAAGCTGTCTGCGCCGATGCCTGAGGGGGATAGGAAAAAATCAATTTGCCCATCCAGCGTACGCTTTTCCAACTCCGGAACTCGACCGTTGACGATGCGCAGGCGTATGCCGGGATAGAGCCGCGCAAAGTTTGCCGCCACGCCGGGCAGGTAGCTGGAGATAAAAAATACGCTTCCTCCGATGGCGAGACTGCCGGTGCGCAGACGCGACAGATCGGATACACGGCGTTCAAACTCGCGCTCCCGTCGGGCGTTATCACGCACCATGGCGATGTATTCTAAACCGGTCTGCGTTAGCCGCAGGGGGGAATAGGAACGGTCGAACAGCGGCGAGCCGATTTTGGCCTCGAGCTTTGCGACATAAGCCGAAAGCGCGGGTTGAGTGATATCCAAAGATCTGGCGGCTCCAGAAAAACTGCCTTCTTTTTCCACCGACAAAATATAGCGCAGGTGTTCATCGCCCATACCGTTGCCCTCCATAAACACATTCTTATATTTGCCAATATTATAAGTTTATATAAGAGAAATGACAAGCAGATGCTAAAAAGGCCGCAGACTTTTGTCTGCGGTCTTTCGGGGATCTTACGCGAAGTGGCACAGAACTTTATGCCCCGGTTCCACTTCTTTTTCCACGGGCGGCTGCTGCCGACAAATGTCCTGTGCCATCGGGCAGCGGCTGGCAAACTTGCAGCCTCGGATGTCCATAGCCGCGGAAGGAATATCGCCCTGCAGAACGTCGCGCTCGCCCTGTCGTTGAACGCCGGGCTGGGGCATGATTTTCAGTAGTGCTTTGGCATAGGGATGCCGGGCGTCGTGGATGATCTGATCGGCGGAGCCAATTTCCATGATTTTGCCCAGATACATGATGGCGATGCGGTCGGAAATGAGCCAGGCAAGGCTCAAATCATGTGTGATGAACAGGTAGGCGATGCCATTTTCGTTTCGCTGCTGGAGCATGAGTTTGATGATGCCGGTGCGAATGGAGGCGTCGAGCATGGAAACAGGTTCGTCCGCCACCACGAACTCCGGATGCAGGATGAGGGAGCTTGCGATGGCGACGCGCTGCCGCTGGCCGCCGGACAGTTCATAGGGGTAGCGGTACAGATAATCCTCCGGCGGCTGAAGGCCGGCATTTTTCAGCGCCTCCATGACGCGCTCCTCGCGCGCCTCCTTGCCTTTTGCAAGACCGTTTACATCCAGGGGCTCGGCTACGATGTCGAGAATGAAATGCCGAGGATTCAGAGCCTGAAACGGGTCCTGATAGATCATCTGTGCCTTGCGGCGGAATTCGTGCAGCCGCGAATTATTGAGACTTACCGCTTCGCCGTTGAAGGTCACGGCGCCGGCCGTCTGGGGCACGAGACGAAGGATCGCTTTGCCGGTGGTCGTCTTGCCGGAACCGGATTCGCCAACCAGCGAAAGGATTTCACCGCGGCCGATGTCAAAAGTTACGCCATCCACGGCCCGAACGGTCTTTGCTCTACCAAATGCACCGGATTTTACTGAAAAGTAGACCTTCAGATCCTTGACAGTAAGCATACTGTTCATTTTTCCACCTCCAGATGGCAGGCCACGCTGTGGCTGTCACTCAACCTGCGCATAAACGGGTCGACCTCACGGCATTTGTCGCAGGAAAACTCGCAGCGGGGCGCAAACCGGCACCCTTTCGGAGGGGCGATGAGGTTGGGAGGAAAGCCGGGAATGCCGTCAGGGATTTCCTTGCGCTTGGAGATATCAGGGAAGCAGGAGATGAGCTTTTGTGTATAAGGATGCGCGGCATGGCGGAATATATCGTCCACACTGCCCGTCTCGGCGATCCTACCGGCATACATGACGGCGATTTTATCGCAGGTCTCGCCGAGAATGGAGAGGTCGTGGGTGATGAGAATCATGCCCATATGGATCTCCCGGCGCAGGCGTTCCAGAAGGTTCAGGATCTGTGCCTGCACCATGACGTCCAGCGCGGTGGTGGGTTCGTCTCCGATGATAAGCTTGGGGTTGCATGCCAGCGCCATGGAGATCATGGCGCGCTGTTTCATGCCGCCTGAGAATTCGTGCGGATAATGCCGGACGCGGTCGCGCGGAACTTCCACCAACTCCAGCAGATCGCCGGCGCGCTCCATGGCGGCCTTTTTGTCCAGGCCATCATGAAGCATGATGGCCTCGGCAATCTGCCATCCAACGGTTTTGACGGGGTTAAAGGCATTCATGGCCCCCTGAAAGATCATGGAGACATCTTTCCAGCGGTGGGGAAGGATCTCTTTATCATTGAGCTTGCAGTAATCAACGCCGTCTACAAGGATTTCACCGTCGGCGATATACCCATTCGCGGGAAGCAGCCGGCAGATGGAAAGCGCCGCGGTGGTTTTGCCGCAGCCGGATTCGCCCACCAGGCCCAGCGCCTCGCCTGCGTTCAGCGAAAAGCTGACGCCGTCCACAGCTTTTGCGTCGCCCTTTTGCGTATGAAAGTAGGTTTTCAGGTCTTTGACTTCCAAAAGCCGAGGAGCTGTTTGTTCCATACGGCTCATCTCTCTTTCAGCTTGGGGTTGAGGATCTCGTCAAAGGCATAACCCATGAGCGTGAAGCCCAGTACCACAAGAATGACGCAGATGCCTGCCGGCAGGAAGTACCACCAGGCGCCTCGGCTGACGGCATTGTTAGCTTCTGCGTAATACAGAATCATGCCCCAGCTGGGGTTGGTGGGGTCGCCCAGGCCGAGGAAGGACAGCGTGGTTTCGGTGCTGATGGCGCCGGCGGCATCCAGAACGGTGTTTGCAAAAACGATGGGAAATACGTTGGGCAGAATATGCCGGAACATGATGTGCCAGTTTCTGGCGCCGAGGGAGACCGTCCGCTCAACATAGGTCATTTCCTTCACGGAGAGAGTTTGGGCGCGTACCAGGCGGGCGGAGCCGGCCCAGCCGGTCAGACCGATGACGAGGATGATGTTGATAATGCTGGTGCCCATAAAGGAGGCCAGCACCATACATAAAGGAAGCCACGGGATGCACAGTACGAAGTCGGTGATGCGCATCAGGAGGTTGTCCACCCAGCCGCCGCTGTAGCCGGAAATGATGCCGATGGCGGTGCCGATGATCATGGAGATAAGGGTTGCGAAGAAGGCGACTGCCAGCGACGAGCGGGCGCCGGTTACAAGAAACGCCAGCAGGTCACGGCCCAGATGGTCGGTGCCGAGCAGGTGCTGCCTGCAAGGCGCTAACCAAGTGTCACGGATGTTCGCGCCGGTCTGCGACACGTCAAAATGAAGAAACATCGGCCCAAAAATCGCAACCAAAAGGAAGAAGATGATGATGCATACGCCGACCATGGCGCTTTTGTTTTCGCGGACCTGTCGGAAGAAATCGTTTACCCTGACCTGCCGCATGTGAGCGCGTTTTGTGCGATGATTTCGTGTTTGAAACAGAAAAGATAAGAATTTTTTCATATCGGTCCCGCCTTATGAATTTTTAATCCGCGGGTCGATGAAACCGTAAAGGATGTCGGCCAGAAAGTTTGCCACGATCGTGGAGACGGTTGTCAGCAGGAAAATACCCTGCAGCAGCGTGTAGTCGCGGTTTGCGATGGCCGTATATGTAAGAGCGCCGATCCCGGGCCAGGAAAACATCTGCTCCAAGGTTATGGCGCCGCCGATGGCAAAGCCTAGATTCATGCATATGAGGGTCACCATGGGGAGCATGGCGTTCGGCAGGGCGTGCTTGCGAAGCACATATCCCTCCTTAAAACCTTTGGCCCGGGCGGTAGTCATGTAGTCTTCGGTAAGAACATCCATCATGGTTGAGCGCATGGTAAGGGTGTATTCACCGGCCAAGCCAAGACTCATACAGGCGAGAGGCAATATCAAATGCCTCGCTACGTCTTTGTAGTAGGCCGCCGCGCCGACGATTTCCTTCCGGAAACCTGTCGTATACATGCCCATGGAGGGAAGAAGATTCGCTTTGGTGCAGAATATGAGAATCAGCATCATGCTCAGCCAGAAGGTGGGCATGGCGTAGAACGTCAGAGAGCTGGTCAGCAGCGTCTTGTCAATGACCTTGCCGCGTTTCCAGCCGGCGATGACCCCGAAAACTGTGCCGAGAATGAACGCGATGATTTCTGCAAGACCGAGCAAAACCACGGTTGGGCCAATCCGGGAAGCCATGACGTCCCATACGTCGGTACCGCCGCCGTAGGAGGCAAAGGTGTTGCCGAGGTCCAGATGCAGCAGCTTCGTGAAATAGGTAAGAAACTGTTGAACCATCGGCTGATTGAGGCCATAGTATTTATCAAGATTTGCCAGTGCGGTAGCGTTTGCATGGGCTGTATGGGCCATCTTTGTGGAAATACTGCCAGGTAACAGGCGAAACAAAACAAAATTGAATACCAATACAAAAAAAATCGTAATCAATAAATAAAAGATCTTTTTTGCGATTCGAATTGCCTGAGACAAATTGGTCACCTCTTTTGGAACAATACAAAAGGATGGCGGGATAAAGGCTCCCGCCATCCTCAAACGAGGGTTTAACCGTTATATTGAATCTGGCGCATTTGCTGGCTGACAATCGGTGCCGTGAAAATCATGCCTTGACTGTTGCCGCCAAGCTGTGTAAAGCCGGACCAGTGAGCGGAATTGTACGCCTGGACATAACCCAGATAGCCAAGTACACTGATGGGCGAGGCGTCGTAAACCATCTGAATCATCTTTTGGACAATGGGATAGCGCTCGGTCTTGTCGCTCATGACGACCTGTTGCTTATACAGAGCGTCGTAGTTCTGGTTATTCCAGCCGGTGTCGTTCCAACCGCCGGGGTACTGGACAGTGCCATCCACCGTGGTGGAATAGGCGTTGGCGCCGTCGTTCCAGACAAAGTAATTCAAAACAAAGAACGGATCGTTATAGGCGCTCCACTCGATCATGTACATATCGTAATCATAACTGTCGGTATAATCCCAGAGGGTATATTTTTCAATGCTTTGGGCATTGATTTCAATGCCGACCTTGGAACATTCGGCAGCGATGATGGTGGCGGCATCACCGTCTTCGGTGTTGTCTGAGCTATAGTAAAGATTGAAGCTTAGGGGCTTGCCGTCAGCGTTGTAGCGGGTGCCACTGGTGTAGGCACTGCCGTCGGCGCCATAGGTAAAGCCGGCTTTCTCCAGCAGGGCTACGGCAGCATCCGGGTTGTTACCTTTGTAGCCTTCATAGTTCTTTATGTCATAGTAATAGGGACTGTTGGCACCGATGATGCCCTCGTCGGGGATGCCGAGGTTCCCATAGGCCATTTGGATAATGTATGACTTGTCGAGGCAGCGGTCAATGGCCTCCCGCACCTCGGGGACGCGCAGCAGGGGGTTGCCTTTGGAATAGTCGGCGTCGTGGCAGTTAAAGGACACGCAGGTGTAGTCGCCGTTATCGCCGATGACGTATTTGAAATTCTGATTGCCGGACAAGCTTTGAATGTCGCTGGCATTCGCGGTATAGGCGGCGTCGATCTCGCCGGACTGCAGGGCTGTCAGCATATTGCTGACATTATAGGTCAGAGTGAAGAACTGTGCGTCGGAAGTACCGTTCCAGTAATCTTTGTTCAGAGCAAGGGTGCAGCAGGTGTCGTCGGCATAGTCCCATTTGTACAGGCCACTGCCGATCATGTTTTCTGCGGCAGGCGTAACTTCTTTGGCACTTTGGGCTGTGTCTTCGTCGGCGGTGTAAACACCGTTGTCACCGTACTTAAAGTACTGGTTCCAGATGTGCTTGGGCACGATGGGGACGTTGGACAGGCATTCTTTGATGTAAGCATAGTCGTTATCCGCGACAAGGGACAGGTGGGTGGCGTCGGTCACGGTGATTTTTTTGGTGTCGACGACGCTGGCGTCCGTGGAGTACAGGCTGGAGAAATCGGCGGCGGACATCAGGCTGAAGGCAACGTCTTCCGCGGTGACGGGCTGGCCGTCTGTAAACTTCACATCACTGCGGAGCGTGAGGTTCCAGGTGCAGGTGCCGTCATCATTTTTGTCGACGGTGTAGTCCGTGCAAAGGCTGTTGGTAATTTCGCCGGTCTGAAGATTATAAGCAAACAGGGTGTCGTAGATAAGCGACAGGACAAATTGATCCACGGTTACGTCCGCTGCGTAGGGATTCAAGGAATCGGGCCCGTCTTTGAAGCCGAGACGGAAGTATACTTGATCGTTCCCAGAGGCGTTTCCTCCGGTTGTAGTACCTCCGGCAGGAGCGCTGCCGCAGGCGCACAGCGCGAGCAACAAGACAAATACCATTAGGAATGCGAGAATACGACTAATAGGTTTCATCGCTTGCAGTCCTTTCATAAACATTTTCAACAATGAAAATATGGGGAGCCGCTGATTTATGACGGCACTGTGCCGTCTCCCTTCTATTTCGTTTGGTATGGACCTAAATTGTGCGCTTTTTCGCGGTACCAGGGCAAAAATAAACGGCGGCGGACACATCGTTCCGCCTTGTATTATAAAGCCGCTCTGCTCAGAACCGTAAGTCTACCAATGACGGTTTTGCTCCGCTGCTACCATCTTCTCCCGCGTTCCATGGATTTTCTATCAGCGACTGCCTAAAATATACGATTGTTCTGCGGTAATGTCCAGTTATTTTTGATGGTTTTTACTAAAATTGTGTTTTTTTGGTGGTGACATTTATGAGAAGAACTGCGCTATCCGAAAAACGATGGCGCCGCAGACCCAGGCGACGGCGCATTGGCCTACGACGATGCAGGCGGTCTGCCAGACGCTGTCCAGTTCGCGGCGGATGGCCGCAATGGCGGCCACGCACGGCGTATATAGCAGCGTAAAAGTCAGAAAACCGGCGGCGGATTCGCAGGTGAAAAGGCGCGTAAGCGGTCCTCCCCCCAGCAGAATGCCCAGCGTGGATACTACTGACTCTTTGGCCATAAGGCCGGAAAGCAGGGCGGTGGATACACGCCAGTCCGCAAAGCCCAGCGGAGCGAAAATCGGGGCGATGAAGCCGCCGATGAGTGCGAGCAGGCTTTCTGAGCTGGACGCAGCGACGCCCAGGCGCGCATCGAAGGTCTGCAAAAACCATATGACGATGCTTGCAGCAAAAACGATGGTGAACGCCCGGCGCAGAAAATCTTTTGCCTTATCCCACATCAGCAGGAATGTCGTCTTGGCCGAGGGGAGACGGTAGTCGGGCAGCTCCATCACAAAGGGAACGGGTTTGCCCCGAAACACAGAGGAGCGGCATACCAGCGAATATACAGCGCCCAACGCCACGCCGCCGAAATAAAGCACCATCAATACGCCGACTTTGTGGCCGGCATAAAACGATGCCGTGAACAATAAGTAGATGGGGATTTTGGCCGAACAGCTCATAAATGGCGTCAGCAGAATGGTCATGCGACGGTCGCGCCTGCTTGTGAGCGTGCGCGTTGCCATGACGGCGGGCACTGTGCAGCCGAAGCCGATCAGAAGCGGTACGATGCTCTTTCCGGAAAGGCCGATTTTCCGCAGCGGCTTATCCGTAACAAAGGCCACGCGAGCCATATAGCCCGTGTCCTCCAGCATGGAAAGAAAGAAAAACAGTACCACGATGATTGGCAAAAACGCAAGGACGTTTCCTACGCCGGCAAATACGCCGTCAATCACCAGACTGCGTACAAGCGGCCTTATACCCCAGGACGTCAGGACGTTTTCCACGATAAGCGTCAGATTCCCTACACCGCCGGCCAGCAGCACGGAAAGCCGCTCGCCGACGATATCAAACGTCAGCCAGAACACCAAAAGGACGACTCCGACAAAAATAGGAATGGCGAAGACCTTATGAGTCAGTACGTTGTCGATGCGGCGGGAAAGAGTATGCTGTCGGCACTCGGCGGGACCGGTTACAGTCTCGGCGCATACAGCTTCTAAAAACGCATAGCGTGTGGCGGCATCAGCGGCGTCGCGATCAAGGCCGGTTCGCTGGACAGTCTGCAGGACTTTTTCCGGGCTACAGGCTGCGGCGGGATGTGGAACCCGGTTTTCCCGCACCGCCGCAGCGGCAGCGTCCGCTAACTTTTCGATGCCCTCACCTTTGGACGCGGCGATGGGTATGACGGGAACGCCGAGTAGTTCCGAAAGCTTTTGGACATTGATAAAACAGCCGGCTGCACGTACCGCGTCCATCATATTCAGCGCCAGCACCATGGGAACACGCATTTCAAGCAGCTGCAGAGTCAGGTACAGGTTCCGCTCCAGATTCGTGCCGTCCACGATGTTGATGATGCCGTCCGGCTTTTCCCGGAGAATAAAATCGCGGGTCAACTCCTCCTCGGCGGAATAGGGACGCAACGAATACACGCCCGGCAGATCCACAACGCGGCAGCCCGCATGCCTGCGCACAACGCCTTCCATTGCGTCCACGGTGACGCCGGGAAAATTGCCGACATGCCGGTTGGCGCCGGTCAGCTCGTTAAACAGCGTGGTCTTGCCGCAGTTCTGGTTCCCGATGAGCGCGAGAATCATACCGCGGCTACCTCAATTTTGGCCGCGTCGGCCCGACGGAGCGTCAGCGTGTAGCCGCGCAGACGTAGTTCCAGAGGATCACCCATGGGGGCGACGCGAGTAACCTTCACCCAGGTTTGGGGGATGAGTCCCATATCCAGCATGCGCAGACGCAGCGCGCCCGCCCCGCCCACGGCGGTGATGACGGCGGTCTGGCCGACCGGCAATTTATCCAGGGTCATGCTTCTATCACCTCTTGGCAGATTCTATGTGTCGGAGCGGACGAGCATGACGGCGGGGATGAACTCCTGGAGAATTCACGGCACTATATGAGAAATAAAGGAGAAAAGGCCGCTCAACCCATGCGGGTCAAGAGCCTTTTCTCCAATTCATTGTGAATCAATCTATTTTTGCTCTTTTTTCATATCCTGCGCGTAAAGCATCATTAGGGTCTGCGCCGCGACGGCGCGTTCCGCCTGTGCCCGGAGGACGGCGCAGTACATCGTCTGCTTGAGAACGGTTTCCGGCGGGTCACCCCCATCGGGAACGCGGGAGGTTGCCTCCGCCACGGAGCGGTTGATTTGTTCATACAGGCTGCAGAACTGATTATAAAACGCTTCTTCCTTGTCCGTGACGACTTCGTGCCGGATGATCTGGCGGATGGAAGCGATGGGAAGGGCGGATTTCATGATGCAGATGATAATAAGATGCGCCAGATGTGCGCGGGAATATTTTTTTTTAACGGGCGCCGGCATAACTCCCATCTTGACGTAATTGTTTACCATAGAAGCCGTGAGCGCCTTGTCGTCGTAGACGGGATATTCCCCCAGGTACTTGGCGATAAGGGCCAGAACCTGATCCATATAAAGGTCGAAGTCCGGCAGTTCGTCCCAGCGGGGGAGACGCTGTCCGACAATGCGGCCGCAGATATCCGTCATTGCCTGATTTGTATTTTCTACCACTTGCATCACCCTTTTGTGTTATAATACCAAGTACAAGGTAAAAATGCAACCATAAAACAAAAGTGAATCTTGACAATGGAAGAAAAATGTGTAATATAGTATTAAATACTAGGTGAAGCGGAGAACTATATGACAGTTACGATATTTGGCGACTCCATTCTGAAGGGAATCCTGCTGGAGGACGGGCGTTATACCGTCAATCACGAGTGGGAGGAACGCTTTTCTGATAAATACGGCATAGAGATCCGAAATCAATCCCATATGGGGCTCACGGTGGAAAAAGGCCTTAGCCGTATGGAAAACGACATCCGCCGAGGACATATGCCGGGCGATTACGCCGTCATCGGCTTTGGAGGAAACGACTGCGACTATCAATGGGAGGAAGTGGCCGAAGATCCCGAGGGAGAGCACGCCTGCCATGTGCCGGCGGAGCGGTTCTGCGAACTGTACCGTAAGGCTATCCGGCTGGTGCGGCAGGCCGGCGCAAAACCCGTGTGCGTGGTACCGCCGCCAATCGACTCGGAAAAATATCTGAACCATATCTGCAGCGGAGGGCTGAACCGGGAACGGATCTTGCAGTGGTTGGGAGACGCGAACGCCATTTACCGCTGGGAGGAGCGATATGCTCGTCTGGGTGAATGGACTGCGGAGCAAGAGGGTACAATGCTCGTAGATCTCCGGGAGCCTTTTTTAGCCAAACGCCGGCTGGACTGTCTGTTGTGCGACGACGGCATCCATCCGAGTCAAGAGGGACAGGCGCTGATCTATGAGAGCTTTTGCTCATTTACCGATGAACTTCTTCGCAAAAACGCGGTGTCGTGAGTCAAAAACTGAACAGGCTGCTTCGGCGGGGTGTTAATCATTGACTATCCTGCTGAAGCAGCTTTTTAGTGTGGGACGATTTGGACCCTAATGGAAAGGAGTTTTCATGACTTATCTGATAACCGGCGCAGCGGGGCACTTGGGAAACACGTTGGCAAAGCGGCTGGTGGAAGACGGCCAACGTGTGAGGGGGCTGATTCAGCCGCAGGAATCCGATTCGCCGGCCCTGCCGCGGGAGATGGAAGTCGTAACGGGAAATATTCTGGACCCAGCCTCCATGGAACCGCTTTTTCAACATGAGCCGGATGAGCCGATCACCGTGATTCACAACGCCGGCCTTGTCTCCATCGCCACAAAATACCAGCAGAACGTCTATGACGTGAATGTGACCGGCACAAAAAACATTCTCCGCCTGTGCCGGCAGAACGGAGCGGTGAAATTGGTGTACGTCAGCTCTGTGCATGCGATTCCGGAGCTTCCCATGGGTCAGATCATTACGGAAACGAAGCAATTCGATCCGGACAAGGTCAACGGCTGTTACGCGAAAACAAAGGCCGCGGCGACGGCCTGCGTGTTGACTGCAGGCGCCAAGGACATGGATGTCTGCATTATCCACCCGTCCGGCCTGTGCGGACCGAACGACTATGGCCGCGGTCACATCACGCAGCTTTTGATCGACTATTGCCGACACAGTCTGACGAGCGGCGTTGCAACGGGCGGCTATGACTTCGTGGACGTGCGCGACGTCGCCGCCGGCATCGCCGCCTGCTGCGACAGAGGACGGGCCGGCGAGACGTATATCCTATCCGGCCATTATATTTCCGTTCGGGAACTTCTGGAACTGTTTCATGAGGTCACAGGGCTCAGACCGGTGCATTCTTTCTTGCCGATGTGGTTTGCAAAATCAACCGCCGGGCTGTCCGAACGGTATTACAAAATGCTCAAACAGCCGCCGCTGTATACGCCTTACTCCATGTATACGTTGACCTCGAACGCAGCGTTTTCTCACGAAAAGGCGGACACGGAGCTTGTGTATTCCAGCCGACCTCTGCGAGAAACCGTCCGGGATACCTATGATTGGCTGCAGAAGACGGGCAGAATTTAGCGTTCCGCAGTGCTCCCGTGCGAAAACGCTTGACACATTCCTGAAAATTTTGTACCGTATACGGGAAAAAGCGCGAGAGGCAAAAACCATGGGCATGCGTAAAATTGATCTGGAACACTGGAACCGCAGGACAACCTACGAGTGGTTCAAAACCTTTTCAAACCCCTGCTACGGTGTGGGCATGGACATGGACGTAACGGCGCTCGTGCCGTTTGCCAAGGCGCGGGGATGGTCGTTTTTTCCCTGCATGGTGTATATTCTGGTCACCGCGATGAACACGGTCGACGAAATGCGTATGCGCATTGTGGACGGCGAACCCGTGATCTACGACGAGGTCACGCCGGCTTACACGGTTATGACGGATGCGGGCATGTTCGTTAACGTGCGCCAGAGACTCGAAGACAGCATGGAGAAGTTCTGCGCCATGTCCCGCAAACTCATCGATGCGACCAGAACCGGAACGGTTGCCGCGCCGGACGGAATGTATAACCCTGAAAACAACTGGAGCGAATATTATCTCACGAGCGTGCCGTGGCTGAGTCTCGATCATATGTCCCATCCCATCCCGGACGACAAGTCGTCTCAGTCCGTGCCGCGTGTCTGCTTTGACAAATACCGGGAGGAAAACGGCCGCTATAAGGTGAAACTCAACATCACAGTCAGCCATACGCTGGTGGACGGATACCCGCTTTGCCGGACGTTCTTGAAAATCCAGGACTGCTTTGACCGTTGCGAGGCCTTGTACGGATAAAAATGTAAAAATTTTTATGATTTATTGACATTCTAAAAAGACAAGCGTACAATATTTCTATCTTAATCGCTGGAATCAGCGAACTATATTTGAAGAGGTATTACATGTACAAGGACAAAACAATCGTCTGCAAGGACTGCGGTCAGGAATTCGTTTTTACTGCAAGCGAGCAGGAGTTTTACGCCGAGAAGGGCTTTACCAATGAACCGCAGCGCTGCAAGACTTGCCGCAACGCTCGCAAGACAAATGCGCGGGGCAACAGCGGTGGACCCCGGCAGATGTACGATGCCGTCTGTGCCGAATGTGGAAAGCCCTGCAAGGTGCCTTTCCAGCCTCGGGATGACCGGCCCGTATACTGCAGCGATTGCTTCTCAAAAAGATAAACCCGAACTGTACGCACCCGTAGAAAGGTGCGGTGGTTCATCCGCCTTTGAGCCGGATTTTTGCGGAAACGCCAAATATCCGGCTTAGAGATTCTGCTTTCAAAAAAAGCCGCCGGCGATACAATCGCCGGCGCCTTTTTGTGAACACTTTCCTCAAGAGCG
>Ga0183099_1000608_pt1 | contig 24600 bp, 22 predicted proteins | sample Biomet1_FD_127788 | JGI IMG/M metagenome (GOLD analysis project Ga0183099, IMG submission 127788) | Microbial communities from bioreactor (seeded with anoxic lake sediment) at LBNL, California, USA - Biofuel metagenome 1 | ecosystem: Engineered > Bioreactor > Anaerobic > Unclassified ...
CCTACACCCTCTAAAAGGATTTTTGTCACTTTTGTTGGTATTCAGGGAAATACATTCCCAGTCCTGGAGTAGAAGTGCCAGCAGTCATTATTTATTTCTTTTTCTAGCTCATCGACTGCATACATATGGGTACTGTCGGACTTTGTCAGGGCAATTATTCCATGCTTAAAGTCTAGCAGGTCCAGGGCAATAATGCATTCTCCGGTATGAACACTTTCAGGGTTGTCCCTGTCCAGACCGTCAGGAGGGATGCAGAGGATCACCATCTCTGAGATATTCAGTGCCGTAATAAGGGGTTTTAAGGCTTTGGGATAACTTTGAGGGTCCACAAAAACCATTTTTCGGCTCTCTTTATCGTTATTATACATGGTTATGTCAGAGGATGTCCCCTTTTTCCCCAGGTTTGCCGCAAGAGAGGTCTTTCCACTTTTTTCCGTCCCGATAATTGCAACGTTTGTCATACTGAATCCCTTGTAATTCCTTGTAATTTCTTCTGATTCTGGATCTTTTCCAGATTCTAAAAGCTATAAATGGTATTAATAACTCTGAAACCTGCGTGGTATTGATAATTTTTAAACCTGCATCTGGTATAATTATACTGTAATATATTTCTTTTCGAAACATTCTAAAAAGGGCTCTTCAAAATTCAAACCTTGAAACCCAATCTCGCAGGGAAAAATTACCAGGTTTCGCCCTGCCAGATTGCTTGAGTTTTATCGTTAGTACTTTTATTGATTTTTCTTATAATTATCAGATACTCTTCTCCAACGGATTGAGGTTCTTCAAAAATTGCATCGATTCCCAGTCGTTTAAGATAATCTTCGAAATCGGCTGCAGTTTTTAAATCCCTTACCCTGATCCTTGCTTCCTCATATAGCCTCTGGCCATTTTTTATACTTCTGATGGATTCTCTGAGGGAGTTAAGTATGCTTTCTCCTAGCTGCATGCAGCGTTTTTCAAACTCGGTCTCGTCTTCGTCCCATTCAACTGTCTGGAAACCTTCCCTGACAATCCGGGAAAGCATATAGTCTCTACCGGTTTCATTGTAAAACTTAAAGGCATGCCTTAGATCCGAGCAATTACTCTGGGAAGAGGTGTATTTTAATGGGGGAAGAACCATTTCCGGGTCTTTTATTACGACGCCTTCATGCTCTTTTTCTCCAAGTTCCCGGATGATTTTTCCAATTTCTTCAGCAGCAGTTTTCAGGGGAATTTCATTGAAAAACCTTACCTGAAAAAAACCGTATTTTTCCAGGATTTCCTGCTTTCTGTTTATTGGAAGAGGCTTACCGCTATTTTTCTCCCGGATATCGAAGATATAAAACTCTACAGATTCGATGCCATAGATTTCTTTTGGGACATACGGGTTGTCAGGTCCTATCATTTCTCCATAGAGTACAAGTTCAGGGAAATCGTCAAAAAATTTCAAATTCAATTTTTCTTTTGCCTTTTGAGTCGTATAAGGGCAGATATACCCGCTTCGGGTAATCGCAAGTATTTCGTCTTTTGCAATTGCTATGCGGACATTATATCCATTCATTTTTTCTTCTACAGCTACTTTTTCAAGGCCACTAAAGTGCTTTTTAATCGTGGGATCCAGCACCATGGCTCTCCGGATTTTCGGAAAACCCATAATGATTTCGAAAGAGCCGTCTTTCTCACAAAGCACTGTTCCCCTTTCGATCTGGGAGATCTCCTTGTCGAACCGGAGCAAATATTCATATTTTCCCCAGTTTCGGGCAAGATAATTCTTCTCAAAAAGGTGCTGAACTCTTTCCTTATCAAACTCCAGAAAATTGGCAAGCCGAACCACAAATTCAGGATTTATCTCCTCATTACCCTCTCTACTCATGTTTATTTATCTGTTTTCAGGCCTGAAATAAATTATCATTCTCAGGCGCGTCTCCAGAATATCAGGCATATCTTCACAATAACCTGTCTTTCAGGGAATAATTGAGGAATGGCTCTGTACACTAAAAATCTTTTTAAACATTTGGTTTCTAATCTTTGTCACATCTAAGCCTGCAAAAAAGGTTGGAGATTGTAAAATGGCAGATGAAATCGACTACAATATTATCGGCGACGATATGCAGATTGTTGAAATTGAGCTTGATCAGGATGAAGCCGTTCAAGCAGAAGCTGGGGCTATGGCATACATGGGGCCCGGAATTGAGATGCAGACCAGCATGGGTAATGAAGGTGGTGGATTTTTCGGAGGCCTCAAAAAAGGACTTAAAAGAGCCCTGACAGGAGAAAGCTTCTTCATTACAAGCTTTATTCACAAAGGTTCCGGAAAAGGGCATGTAGCTTTTGCGGCTCCTTATCCTGGAAAGATTATCCCCCTTGACCTCACCAAGTTTGGAGGCAGCCTCCTCTGCCAGAAAGACGCATTTCTCTGTGCTGCTCGTGGAGTAGAGGTGGAAGTAGCTTTCACCCGCAAGCTCGGAGCAGGGCTCTTCGGCGGGGAAGGTTTTATCCTGCAGAGACTGAAGGGTGACGGCCTGGCCTTTCTCCATATCGGAGGTACAGTGATAAGAAAGGACCTAGCAGCTGGCGAGACTTATCGTATTGATACAGGCTGTGTGGCAGCTTTCACCGAAACCGTAACCTATGATATAACCTGGTCAAGAAATTTAAAAATGCCCTATTCGGTGGTGAAGGGGTCGTCCTTGCAACCCTCACAGGTCCGGGCACTGTGTATTTACAGAGCCTGCCTTTCTCCCGCCTTGCTGACAGAATCTTTGCGGCCTCTGCCTACAGCCGCAACCGGGACGAACAGAGTGGCATTGCCGGGACCGGTATCCTGGGAGGTCTGATCGGTGGAGATAAATCATTCTAAAAACGGGAAACCGTCCTAAAACAAAAAACACTCTAAAAACAAGAATTCATTGTAAAAAAGAATTCATTTTAAAATAAAATTTGTTCTAAAATAGAAATCCTTCTAAAAGCGAGAAATCGGTCGAAAGGAAAATTTAGAAACTCAAAAAGGCCTGTCTTAAAAGAGCAGGCCTTCTCTTAGTTACTTGTTTTTAGTATTTAAATCAAGCTTTTTCTGATCTCTTTTTCTGGATTTGAGCTTATTCCTTAATTGTATTTATTATATTTCTGCGTGCCAGGAAGCCAGCAAGTTCCTCCTCCAGGTTAAGGACCGGAACACCTCCAAAATCGCGCTCGATCATGGTCTGAACAGCTTCTGCGAGAGGGGTATTCGTATAGACACTGACCACACTGCGGGTCATAATATCCCCTACCAGCAGGTTCTTGATCCTTGAGTCCTGCTGATTGTCAGCTACCAGATCCCTGAAAGAGCGCATGGCAAAGGCAATGTCGTCTTCAGCAATAATGCCTACAAGTTTTCCATTTTCAATTACTGGCAGCCTTCCCACATTTTTATCGAGGAGAAGCCGCCTGGCATGGCTCACCCTATCGGATGGGCTGATTATGATAGGGCTTTTTTCCATTACTTCCCCAACAAAGCCCGTGAAATGGTTTATTTTCATGAATTCCAGGGGTGTCACCCAGCCCAGGGCGTTTCCATTATCAGTGACAATAATTACGCCACTCTTCTTTTTCATCAGGGTAAGGACATCCCTGGTATCGGTATCAGGCAGAACCTTTACAAAATTGTCGGATACGGCTGTTGCAACATGCAGAGAGGATGCAGGCTTGCTCAATTTCTTGCGAGTCCCAAGCTGCTCTGTCAGACTTCTCATTGTAAGTACACCGAGTACCTGATCCCCGTGGACTACCAGCAGGCGTTTTGTATTCTTCTTTTCCATAAGGTCCAGGGCGTGAGATATGGTGTCTGACTTGTCAATCCTGTATGGCTGTACCATTATGTCTTTAACTTGCATGCAATTCACCTCATGCGTATCCAGAATTTTTAATTGTACTTTTCGCAATTCTTTGCGTGTTTTCTTCATCCGTTTTCCAGTGCTTTAATTTCGCATCCTTCTCTTACTTTTGGCTGTTTTATCTACTGCTGTCTATTGCCGTCGATTGCTGTCTATTGTTACCTTTCGCAGTATATACATCCGCACTGCCGTGTTTCAGAGAATGGCTTTCATGATATCGGTTCTGCTTAATATGCCCACTATATCTTCTCCGTCACTGACAGGTAATGCAGTTACTCCGTCTTCAATCATTTTTTTGGCGGCTGCACTGACATTTTCATTTACATCAATGGAGTTTATCGGAGAAACCATGATGTCTTCTGCGATCAAAGGCACCTCTTTTACGTATCTGTAGATTTTCTCGCCTGCAGGAGATGATTTACGGGCCATTTTGATGTTTTTCGTGGAAAGTTCGCCTTGAAAGTCGGTTAAGAGGTTTAAAGCAAGGCTTTTGCTGGAAATAATCCCTACTGACTTTCCTGCATCGTCTTTAACGATCACTCTTTCGATTTCATTCCTGTTCATTTCGTCAATTACATGGTTGATAGTATGATGCCTGTGAACAGAAACAATATCCTCAGACATTAATTTGGGGATTTTTGTTTTCATTTCCTCGCTATTTTCCGCAACATAACGTACAAGATCTGTCCTGGTGACAATACCTACAATACCGTTCTTTACTACCGGAACGTTATGCACTCCGTTCTCAAGCATTAAGGCAGCTGCCTGGGAAATAGAGGCTTCAGGATAGATGGAAATAACCGATTCAGTCATCAATAACTTGATAGGGATCTGGTCTATCGGCCTCCTTCTCCAGAGAGGCTCGGCCTGAGCCAGACGGTTAGTGACGTCTGATTTTGTGACAATTCCCACCAGCTTGCCCTCGTTGAGGACAAGCAACGTACTGATTTTATTCCTTAACATCAGTTTTCTCGCATGTGACACGGGTTCATCTGCATTTAGGACATACACAGGTGAACTCATGATATCCGCCACATTCATGAAGTACCTCCTTCACTTTTACAATATATAAGTATCAATTATTATAGTTTTTGAATGGGATGCAAACTTTACGATTTTTAGCTATAGGCGCTAAAGCTTTAGAGAAGTAAACGTACTTTTTGCTGAAGTGAGGGCTAACTTGAAAATTTCTTATTTTAAAAATTTCTTATTTTAATGAGCTACACTTCGAAAATCCTGGACGCTCAGAGTACACGTTTACTTCTCGATCTATCCAGCTAGAGAATTTTTCCTTCTCCAAAACTCCTGAAAACTTAAACTCCTGAAAACTTAAGCCCGAAGGTTTTTCGGGCTCAGTTCGACTTCAATTTCCACTATGACTTTAATTGCCACTAAATTTCGTTAAGCTTCGGGACGATTTGAGCCAGTCTGAACCAGCTCGAACCGGCCTGGATCAGTTATAATCAATTGATTATTTCTTGGGGTTCATTCAAGGGATTTCAGGAGATCGCTTTCCGTAATGATGCCGCGGAGAACCCCATCCTCCAGAACCGGAAGTGAACCTATCTTTTTCTCAAGCATTATTTCCATTGCTTTTCCCAGGTCTGTACCCGTGACAGTCCATATCAGTTCTTTTGAGACAATAGAACCTACAGGCTGGTCAAGCGCTTCATGAATGTTTCCTGTTGTCAGCTTACTGAAAGCGTCTCCCCTTCCAAGGAAATGGACAATATCAGAGGAAGTTATAATTCCTGCGAAGATTCCATCCTTAACTACAGGAAGCCTTCGGAGCCTGTTATCTACCATTACTTTTGCTGCCTGTCCAATGGGTGTATCAGTTGACACCATCCTGACGTTCTCGGTCATAAATTCATCAACAGTTAGGTTTGTCACAATTCCGCCCATCAGTTCAAGTGCATTCCTTTCGGTAAAGATTGCAACGACCTGCATGTCATTGTTCACGATTGGCAGGCCTCCTGTCCTTTTTTCAAGCATTATTGAAACAGCATCTTTAAAGTCGGCCTGGTCGTGAAGGTAGGCGATGTCAGTTTCCATAATCTGCCGTACTTCTTCGTTGATCGCAGCCAGAAGGTTACCTTTGAAGCGGTTTTCAACGAGCAGATTCTTTCTTCCGCCCCCCAGGAAATCGATAATATCTACGGAAGTAATGACTCCTTCCAGCCTCCGCGTTCCAGCATCTGTAATAGGAATACGTCTGAACCTTTTTTCAGTCATGATTCTAATTGCTTCCATGATTGTTGCCGTGGGAGGAAGGGTTACTACATCCCTTGTTGCCAGGGCCAAGATCTTTCCTTCATGCTCTGAAATACGGGATTTGAAATCCAGAGGACCCATATCCATTGTGCCCGTACTGCTGATCATTTTTGGATCATTCCGTTGCACTCCTCTGTTATCTTTGTTCATCTTTCCCTGAACCTTCATTTTTTCGGCTGATGAAAATGTCGTATTTTTGTTCAATAGGATCACCGAATTCGAGTTGCAGTTAATTGCTTTTTTCGTATTCCGTTTCTTCTTTTCCTGCCTTTTTGCAGGAACTTCCCTGGAACCTGCAGTTCATTCCTCAGCAGGCCCAGATTTGCTCCCGGAAAAAAATAAAACCTGAAAGCAATTTCTCCCGAATCTTTCCGAAAGGTTTCCTTTATTTTAGATTTATAATTATTATTGATGATAATCTTTGATATTATAATCTTTTTGTGTGAAAACTTGCTGCGGTTTTTCGCATTGCATTAACTCTCTGGTTAGTTGTTATCCTTTCACCGAAAATTTTACTATATAGTTTTCTTTCAAAGGCGATTTTCGAAGGTTTTTTCAGGCCATACATTGACAATAGATTCCAGAAGATCCTGTCTATCGACGATTCCAGATATCTTATCCTTTTCATTTACTATGGTAACTCTTCCGATGTCATAGTGAATAATCATCTCAATTGCACTTTGAATGGTATCGGTTTCTGAAAGTGTATATGTAGGAGTTGACATTATCTTCTCAACTTTTGGGCTGTCATTAGGCCTTGTTCGCCTCTCGTCTTCCACTTCAATTCGCACGGCACCTGATTTGATTATGTCCCTTCTGGTTATCATTCCAATAGGTTCGCCTTTCTTTGAAACTACAGGGATGCCCGTATAATCTGTCTCGAGCATATGTCCCCAGACTGCGCCAACTTTATCCTCTGGTAAGCAGGTTTTGACTTTTTTTGTCATCACGGCCTGTAGTGCTTTGGGAATATTTTTTGGAACCTCCACGTTTCTGAGTATATCCACATTACTCAAGACTCCAACCACTGTACGATCCGTAGTTGATTTAACAACCGGAACTCTATTCTGCCTCGATTGCACCATCAATTTTGCGGCCTTCATAACATCCATATCAGGAGTGACCGTAGGAGACTGACTTGCATACCCGCCTACTGTGACATTCGAGCGTGTAGAGGTAACCCTCAAGATATCCTGATCACTTAGCATTCCCACAAGCCTGTTCTCCTCGTCAACAACAACAAGGCTTCGAAGAAGGTGATCGCGCATCAGCTGACGGGCGCGAGTCACAAAATCCCCTTCTTTTATACTCACTGGCTCATCTGTCATAATCCCGCTAACTTTCATTGTCTACCTTCCTACATTCTATTTAAAAAAGAAGATATGGAAATAGATCTCTAAAACCTGTAAGTTATTCGTAATCCTCGCCTTCTTCTTGCCGACAGTTTTCGCATAAATACCTGCCATCAACTAATTTAAGGTCTGCTGAGTGATAAGAACAGGATTCGCATATTCCTGTGCTGAACTCCTCTGCAATCTCTTCAACTGAAGGAGTGGAAAGGAGAGCCTCCCTGTTCATGTCAATAAGCTCTTTGAGAATAGTGTTAAGCCCGGGTGTTACTATCAGGATATCAGTATTCGAAATTACTCCTATTAATCTACCGTTTTCCAGGACTGGCAGCCTTTTAATATTCGCCCTTAACATGATCTCAGAAGCTTCTACTATACTTGTTTCAGGCTCTACGGTTATCAAGGGGGTTGAGAGGATTTCACTCGCCTTTACCTCACTTGGTCTTCTATCCTCTGTAACGATACCCTTCACAAAGTCCCTTTCAGTTATAATCCCCATAGCTTTGCTATTCTCGGTGATGATAACGCTTCCTGCATCACGACTGACCATTTCCCTTGCAATAGCAGGAATATCTGAGTTGATATCCATTACTATGATTGCTTTATTCATGACTTCAGCAACCGAGACCTCTCTTTCAATCTCTCTGCTGTGAATACCAGCACCTATCTCTCTCTCAGCATCGGTATCCCTTCCAGGTCCATCTGCCATCTACTGCCGTTCCCCCTTTCATTCTGTACTTCGGCAATTCACAATATAAAACCCACAATATAAAACTCACGATTAAAAGCTCTTCAGGTTTCCAGTTTCCTATGGAAAAACGCTCTAAATCGGTTTAGTTTCCCCTCTAGCTCAGGCCTTGCAATCATTAGCTTTTTAAAGACGATGTTCCGGTGAGGCCCGTAATCTCAGGATTTATTTTTTTGTCCGCTCTCTCTAAGACGTCTTCCCCACATACTTCTCGGACGTTTTTATAACACTTATATATACGAGTCAATGGTACATAACGATAACGGCATTTGTTTTTTTTGTAGAGAACAGAAGGTTGCATGAAGTCAGAAGCGCTTTCTTTTTAAAGCCTCAGTTTGCTTGCTCACGGCAAAAAATTTACGGAAATATCACAGGAATTTTTTAAGTACCCCCCGGTTTCCACTGGAGGGTTTTGCTGAGAATGAAAAATGTCCAATTGTCTGGAAAAAGTATTAGGAAGAAGTGCAGAAGAGAAGTATATTTTAGAAAGCAGACCTATACAGTTTAGAAAAACTCAAATTATATTTGTAATGCTTTCTATTTTTCTCACAGGAAATTTTTCACACCCCTCAATTTCCACTGGAATACACTTCATAAACTTTCACCTTGAAAAGCATGGGTTCAAGGAACAAACCAAACCAGAAAGTAGAAATCGGATGGAAAAAAGAGAATAATTAAAGCATAATTACTCGGCTTCGGTTCCCGATACTCAGCTCGATTTCTTCATTCAGACCATACTTCGCATACGCGTTAATGATCTGGATTTCGGAGTCAATATCAAGATCCTCGATCACATACGCCTGTTCTCCCCAGAGAGTCAGCCTAATGCTGCCGGTTTCGTCTTTAAGTAGGAGGTTTGCAACCACATTCTCGTTCCCGTCTTCCCTTTCAAACTCTCGGAGTTCCCCTATCTCGGAAACCTTTCCCTGGACTGAATAGCTTTCCCCAGGGACAATATCAGCGATATCCGTAAACTTTTCTCTGTACTCAATCTTCTTCTCACTCTTCTGGATTATCCCTCTGCCTCCCAGATTCAGTTCCACCTGCTGGTTGAAGGCGTTTTCCCGAGAATAAGCATGGAGTACCTCTATGGTCTCGTCAAAATCGACTTCATCCAGAAAGCTGGTTTTCTCATCCCAGAGAGTCAGCCTGATTTTGCCTGTGGAATCGCCAAGAAGAAGATTTCCTACTCTTCCTGTAGATCCGTCTTTTTTCTCAAAAGTACGGATTTCCCCAATGTCAAGTATCCTTCCGGAAACGTTAATATTATCCATATCAGCCCTTATATCCGCAACTGGGATAAATTCCTCTTCGTACTCGACTTTTTTCTCACTTTTCCTGATTATACTTCGGTTTCCCACCTGCAACTCAACTTTCTGACTAAAGGCGTTCTCCCGGGCATAAGCATTGATCAGCTCCACAGTATCTCCATATTCTATCTGGTTCAGGAACTCGGTTTTTTCGTCCCACAGGGTCACCCTGAGTGTGCCTGTGGCATCTCCAAGAAGCAGGCTTCCAACCCTTCCGCTGTTGCCGTCTTTTCGCTGGAAAGTCCTTATTTCTGAAATTTCCAGGACTTTTCCTGTCAAATTCAGGTCTCCCATACCGTCCTTTACATCCTTTATCCTCTGGCTGCTTGCAACCACATCGATTTCTTCCTCAGTTTCGGCAAGGACTCCATTATTTCCTATATTGACCTCCACTCCCGAATATCCCTGCTTTGCATAGCCGCTGATCTGGAGGGTTTGTCCGATTTTGACTTTTCCATCTTTTATGAAATCTGCCATATTGTCCCAGAGAGTTACCTTAATTTTTCCGGTCTCATCTCCAACAATTATATTTCCGACTCTACCTATCGTCCCGTCGTTTCGGGTAAATTCTTTGGTATCGAAAACCGACACAACCTTTGCAACAAAGTTAACTGGTCCGCTCTCGGCTGTGATATTTTCAATTTTCACGCTGTCCCGACCGACATCCGAAAATCCAAGTTCGTTGGCAACTAGCATGGCAGCCATAGGTTCATCGCAGAGCCCTCCCATGCTTTCAACCTTTTCCTTGACGCGCTGCACAAAGTTCTCTTTACTGATAACATGGCTGAGCTTTTTATAGATTGATTCAATATCTGTCATATTATCCCCTTAATGTACGATTTTTATCTTCAGTGTTTGTTATTTGCCTCAATTATTGTGGCAATGCTATTAGTGACGTTAGTGACTGTTGATGCTTTGAATCCGGTTCCGGTGTTATGGCATAAAATTCAAAAACTGTTTTATGAGAGTATTTAATTACAAATTAGTAAATTACAAATCCGAGCACATTATGAAGTTTGAAATTAGGTCCACAAACCATGTCTGAAGAGACTGTTGAACTGAACTTCAACTGGAAGTCAACGGCTCGAATTGGCTTTTCAGGACGTTCTTACAAGGCACTTAAATACGGCAATACTTTAGATATCGTGCTACGGTATGCAAGCCGTCCTACTAAAGATTACCGTATGCTCGATGAAAGTATTTCTCAATAAAGCGGAAACAATATTAATAAACTATGCCCATGCTTTTCTGGTGCTTATTGGTCTGATGCAGGTAAATCCAGTTCCTCTCAAATATGGCAAATATATTCTCCATACTTTTCATTCCTGTAGTTGCGAGGTCTCTTGGAGCTTCTTATTTCGAAGTAGGCTTTACAAAGTAGGCCTTATAGTGAGTATTTATTCAGGTGCGGCCTTACTTTCCTCCTTTATTTTCGGAAGATTTGCAGATTTTCACCATCTGAACACAGTGCTGCTGGGAGGTTTCGGATTTTCAGTTGTGGCTTTTATTCTTCAGGTTTTTGCCAGTAGCCCACTACTATGCTTGCAAGAACTTTTACCGGCTTAACTGTGGAGATCTGTCCCAGTGCATTGATTGTCTAACTGTATTACAGAAAAGAGAGTCTGGAAATATTTATTTCTCTTGGTTTTCTGGCCTGAATGGCGGGTTCCCTATTAACGGGGCTTATAGGTGAAGGATGAACATGCTCTTTCTCCTTTCTGCCGTGTTTTATCTATTCTATCTCCTGCAGGTTTTCAAGCTAAAAGAGGTTCTAAAACCGCAGCTTGGTATTCTCTATTTTTCCCTGGACGCCCTGCTGAAGAACTCAGGGGTCTATTTTTCCCTTTTTCTGCGGTACACCGGAGGCCTGGGAGTCTGGGCTTTTTCCCTTTATCTTAAGGCAACTCGCAGCGAGTGATTTCTGGACAGTATTTATCTACGCTATTAACCCTGCAGTCCAGTTTTTGCTAATGCTCAGGCTTGATTCCTTAGAAAATGGAAAGCTGATTCATGCAGGGTACCTTGTTTCATTGGTTGGTTTTGTAAGTCACGCTCTTGCCTCATCCTATCTTTACATCTTACTCAGCATATTCTTTGTTGCCTGCGCCTGGGTTTTTGTATGTGGGCTCTACCCGCCAAGTCGTCGAACTGAATTCGGACAAAGCGACTGCAGGAGGTTTTATCAACTCAATGATTTGGGCTACAGAAGTTGCAGGCGCTCTCCTCGGAGGAACTTCTTCCCAGCTTTTCGGCTTCAAGGAAACAGCTTTCAGAGCTGCTGTTCTGGCCATTTTAGGTTTTCCTGTTTTACAAAATTCTTGGAGATGATTTTGAGGCAGAGAATAGCTGAGATATATAATATTTTAACTTTGCAGCTTTGTCAAAACAAAAACTTAAAACAAAACCTTATTTATGGTAAAGTTTCATTATGTACGTGATACTATGATTCGAAAATGCACTGAGCACGGCTATTTTAGAGGATGCAGCTGTCTGCAGTGTAAATGCCCTGGAAGATACCTGCTGGACGACAGCAAGGAGGAAAAGCTTGGCAGGTTTGTATCTGGAACTCTCCGGCATTTCCCAGCATCTGTCGGAGTTGAAATGGACAGATTCGGCTGGGTGAATCTCAACGCTTTCTGCGACGTTATGAGAAAGCGATACAACTGGATGAGGAAAGAATACCTTTACGCCCTTGTAGAATCCGATGAAAAAGGGAGGTATGAGATCCGTGAGTCCAGAATCAGGGCACGTTACGGGCATTCTGTCAATATTGATCTGGACTACAGGGAAAGTAATTCTCCATACCTGTATTACGGGGTAAGCCCTGAAGAAGTCGATGTTCTGCTGGAGAACGGAATTTTCCCGATAAAACAAAGATACGTCCACCTCAGCACTTCATATGAAAAGGCAGTAGAAGTGGCCCTTATTCATACTGAAAGTCCTATAATCCTTCAAATCGATGCCTTTAAAGCTCAGGAAGATGGAATTTCTTTAAAACTTGCAACCAATGATATCGTACTTGCGGAAAATATACCTCCTGAATACCTTTTTGTCGTTGAAGACTGACTTTAAGGTTTCCAGCAAATTCTTCTTGATACTTTTCCTTCTCTTTCTTCTCTTTTCCTTATGATTCCCTTTCTCTTCTCTTTTTCTTCTTCTTTTTTCTCTCTTTCTTTACCTTCTCTCTCAAGCATCTATCTTTCTTTTCCTCTTTCAACTTACAGATACCTGAAAGAGGCCTTCCTTTTCCTCTATTCTGAATTTAACATCAAGGAACTGTTCAGTAACCCAGATATTTGTCGCAGCATGAAGAGAAAGTTCACGGACAGTGTAAGAACTATTTCCTGCAAGAGCCATGTACGGTATCAGCTGGTCTGCCAGATGTACGTCCACAGAGGTTCCTGCTCTAAGTTCAGGAATAATTTCGTCTGCAACAGCTTTACCTACTTTTTCTGCGGGAAGCCCTTTTTCCCCAAGGGCACTTCCACCTATAAAGCCTGTCCAGAGAGTTATCCCGCTTCCAGTAGAAAAAGCTTCAAAGGATTGAGTTTCGATCTGGGATGGATACCCAGTTTCCATTAATCTCGTACTGGCAGCTTCGGCCTGGCGTAAAGGTACATGAGCCGGAAGATTCGAAGCATGAGAAATCCCCCGGATTTCTTCCTCTTCTTTTAAAAAATGAAAGCCTTTCAGCCTGCAAGGTTTAAAAAAAGCTGAAACTTTTCCTCCACCTTTCGGGTAGTAACCGTGTTCCTTCAGCGTTATTCTACCTGAGTAGCCAAGTCGCTCCAGAGCCCTGAAGGTCACATGCTGCAGGTAATCAATTGTTGGAGACCAGGCCACATCGGTTCCCCCTCTTACCGCGAGTCCTACCTCCTCTTTTGCAAACGGCAGAGCGGGCATAATGCACTGGAGAAGCAGGGTTATGCTTCCTGCGGTCCCGATATCAATATCATACTTGCCCCCCTTTATTTCCACTGGAGCAAAAGAAAGCTCAGTAGAGCCTGGAAAAAGTCCCGAAATCCGAGCCTCACAGATTTTGGCTGCAGTTTCCAGAGCCTTTAAGTGCTGTTGTTTCAGGCCCGGATTTGGCCTGTTTTTCCTGATATTCGTAACCCTGATCTCTTTCCCCATAACTGCGGAAAGAGCAACAGCCGTTCTGACCAACTGTCCTCCTCCTTCACCGTAAGAGCCATCGATTTCTAACATTTCCTTCCCCCACATTTTCCTGCTTTTATCTTACTTTATCCCGCTGCCTTTCTTTTCCTTTACCTTTTCTTTTATATTTCGGATTGCGGCTTTTACAGCCGGCCGGAGAGGGTCTACAAGCATAGAGACTGGCGGTGCGTAGCAGGTCTCAAAGTCAAGGAGGTCTCGAATTGTGGTTTTCTTCCGAACGGCAAGGGAGAGAGCATCAATCCTCTCTTTTATTCCCTCTCCTCCGGCAAGCTGAGCACCCACCAGAACATCATCTTTGAACAGAAGTTTAATGTACAAGTTTTTCTTACCCGGATAATAAGAGGCTCTTGTACGCCCTCGGGAAAATCCTGTGATTACCTTTATTCCATGGCTTTCAGCCTCTCTTGAGGTAATGCCAACTCCACCAAATTGTAAATCTCCTGCCACGGCTACCCATGGGTCGGCAAGCGGCCCAAGAGTAGTACGTTTTCCTGTGATATTGTTACCGACTATGTCGGCCATATGTCGGGCTGTTGTACCCAGCTGACTTAATCTGGCTTCCCTTGTTATAAGATCCGTTACTTCCACACATTCCCCACCTGCATACACATAGGAAAGAAATTCTTTTCCCGCCTTTACCTGTAGCATTTCATTTACAATTATTCCTCCGGATTTCCCGATTTCGATCCCGGCCTTCAGGGCAAGGGAAACCTCAGGTCTAACTCCGCTTGCAAGAAGCATAAGATCTGCAGGAAACTGCCTATTCCCCATGGATAGCTTTTTTTCCTTCCAGAAACTTTCAGGAAAAGCCACAGGTTCCCCGGAGATGACTTCAATCCCGAGATTTTCCAGATGTTCCCTAATGATTTCAGAAATATCAGAATCCAGTTGCCTGGAAAGCAGGTTTTTGCTTCTGCTTATGAGGACAGCTTTAATTCCCCTTTTCGAAAGCGCCACTGCACACTCTATTCCTATTGTTCCTGCGCCTATTATGCAGACTTTCTCAACAGTTTCCAGGGCTTTTTCAAAAAGCATTCCATCAGCAAGACTTCTCAGAGTAAAGACACCATAAGGGAGAATATTTGCGCTGCCCGTTAGAGGTACAAAGGGCAGGCTGCCTGTGGCGATCACGAGTTTGTCAAAAGGATAAATTCCTTCTCCTGTCCGAACAATTTTTAAATCCAGGTCTATTGAGCTGGCACACTCGTTTAGCCTGACATCTATCCGGTTTTTTCTAAAAAAATCCCGGGGCTTTACTATCAGTTTTTCAAAATTCTCAATTTCCCGGCCCAGAACAAAAGGGATTCCGCAGTGGCTGTAAGCAGTATGGGAATCTCTTGAAATCACGGTAATCTCAAAATCACTCTGTCTACGAATTTTGGTAGCAGCTGCCATGCCACAAGCTCCCCCTCCTATAATAACCACTCTTACGGGATCTCTTTTTTCAGGGCTCTGTAAGGAGGATGTTTCCTGAAATTCTCCCTTAACTCTGGCTACTTTCTGAATATCATCCTCTACATGAATATCATCCTCTACAGCGCTTTGTGTACCAAACTCGCTTCCCATACTCTTAGTAGTTGTGTTTCACGCCTATTATAGGTTTTTAAACAGCTGAAAGCTTTCAGGCTAATGAGTGGGGAGTTTAGTAAAGCGATTTAATCCGGCTCTTTTTGAAAAATAAGTTACTTGAAAATCTGCCTTTTACGTCGAAAAAGGCCTCTGGTATTATTTGCAAAAATGCGAAAAGTACTCGTGATACTCCAGGGGGTCTGAACGAGCGAGTTTGGGAGTGGGGGGTTAGTACATAAAAAAGTTTCTATGTCTCGCCCGTTCAACTTTTTACAAGTCTTTCGTTTTATATATACTTTTCTAAATTTTTCCAGCTTATTATTTTTTACAATTTCTAAATCTCTTCTGGAGTTACTCTAAAACACCTCTTCAGGGGTTGTTTTGAAAGTACAGTATTTTCAAAAAGCTCGGGCACGAAAAACCTATCCAGGTTTAATTAAATTTTTTTAAATAACCACAAAGTTCTTAAAGCCTGCTGGCATTAAATACATGAATTTAAAACATGTGACGCACAGAGTTCCTCATTTGCCAAGATTCCTTTAAAGACGGGCGAGAGCTGTTCTGTCAGGTCATATCATTGATTAACAACTTCATCTACTCACCATTGCTAAATTCGTAAAGATAATCCAACGTAACTAATCTACATGCAAATAAAATAAAAAACTTACAGATTTACTGCATTATCACTCAGGGCTAAAATAACCATTCAATGTAAAACTAGAATTCATGCATCATCACCCATGAAGTAAAAGTCAAAAATGCTTTCAATAAACCTGATACGCATTTCACTTACCACTTACCAATTATCACTATGGAGCCCCTAATTTATGGGATAGGGCGGTCCTGGCACATATTGCTGCTCATGTCCGGATTACCCGCTTTTAAGGGGTATTTCTTGGAAACTTGAATTATCAGGCTCATTGAAAATTGAACACATCTTTTGGCTTCCGACTCTGAAGTTTATTTCAGGGTTATAATAAAAACTTATGTTAGGGCAAGGGCTTTCGGGCAGATATGGAAAGCCTCGGGAACAACGAAGGTATTATTGTCTGCCCACTTGAAAGTCAGAAGCTTCTCTGTCTAAGAGAGCCTTAAGCCAGGCTAATACAGGTTTGGAACTTTACCAGGTTCTCATAAGGTAAGAGCTTCCACCAGATCGCGTAATTTCTGGGATCTTGCCAGTTCAGGTCTCCTGCATAAGTATAATGGAAATTCTAGGCAGAATGGAAATTCCAGGCAGAATGAAAATTCCAGATAGAATGGAAATTCCAGGTAGAATGGAAATTCCAGGTAGAATGGAAATTCCAGGCAGAATGGAAATTCCAGGTAGAATGGAAATTCCAGGTAGAATGGAAATTCCAGGTAGAATGGAAATTCCAGGCAGATCCGGAACTCTTTTTCCGGCTATAGTTGTCATTAATTCTTAAATCTGCCTCTTCAAGAGTGTTTTATCCCTGACCCAGTACTTGAAATCTGATTTTTTACTATTTTTGCATTGTCCAGAGCTTTACGAGTTTTCGGAGTCTAGAGAATAGTTTGTATTATCAGGAAACTCGATGGATTGTAATCCAGAAAAGAAATCAATCGCAATTGTTAGAATCACAATTGTCAGGAATAAAATTTCGATGGAATTTAAATTAAAAAACTATCACGATAAATCATTTACAATGTCTAAGGAGAATTCACATGCAAAATACCGATACTACAAAGTACATCATTCATTCTAAAATTAATGCTGATGGGGTAATTGAACGTCCTGATATCGTAGGTGCGATCTTCGGGCAAACTGAAGGATTACTCGGGGCTGATCTTGATCTCCGTGACCTGCAAAAAACTGGCAGGATTGGCAGGATCGAGGTAATGGTTACGGCTAAAGGAGGTAAGACCAAAGGAAATATCTTTGTTCCCTCAAGCCTTGATAAGGTCGAAACCTCAATTCTTGCCGCGTCTCTTGAGACTATTGACAGAGTAGGACCCTGCAGCGCCAAAATTGAGGTTTTCCAGGTAGAAGATGTAAGAGCTGTAAAACGCAAGAAGATTATTGAAAGGGCAAAGCTCATTTTTACTAAAATGTTTGATGAGACCGTGCCCGAGTCTCAGGAGCTGGCCGATGAAGTCCGGCAGTCCGTAAGGATTGATGAACTCACTTACTATGGAAAATCCAGAATTCCCTGTGGGCCGAATGTGCTTAACTCAGATGCCATCATTATTCTCGAGGGTAGAGCTGACATTCTGAATCTGCTCCGCTATGGTATAAAGAATACTATCTGTGTAGGTGGAACGAACATTCCTCCTGAAGTTGCAGAGCTTACTAAAAAGAAAACAGTAACGGCTTTTACGGATGGGGATCGTGGAGGAGAACTCATAATACGTGAGCTCCTACAGGTGGCAGATATCGACTATGTTTCCCGTGCCCCCGATGGAAAATGTGTAGAGGACCTTGTCCAAAAGGAAGTTATAAGAGCACTGCGCCGGAAAGTTCCCGTAGAACAGATAATCGAGAAATATGGAATCCAGGAGAGGGAAGTCGAAGAAAGTGCCTGCAGAGTGGAGAGGAGCTCCAAAAGAAAGATAAGGGCACCTGAAATTGCCCCCAGGATTGCTGAGAAGAAGCTGCACAAGCGTGTTAAAGTTCATAGGGTATCTCCAAAGCCAGACCTTTACGGAGAGGAACTCCCGGAAGAAGAAACGAAAGGAACAGAATCTAAAAAAGTTTTTGAAAAGGTCCCTGAAAAAGTCTCGAATATAGCTCCCGTGACTGCAGAAAAAGTCAAAACAAGATCTATCGTCGCAAAATCCCCGATTTCAGCAAGGGCAGTTCCTGCTGCCACCAGAGTTCCCAGGGAAAAGCCTGTCGAGAAGGTTTCGGCGGCCGTCAAAGTTCCCGGAGGTGAGGCGGTCAGGGTCTCTCCTGCTCCGGTAAAGGTAGTTCCCGTTGTTTCTCCTGAAGCTGCTAGGTTCGGGCCTCATGTGGAAGCTCTAAAAGGAACTTTAACGGCCAGAATTCTTGACTCCCAGGATAAGGTAATAGAGGAGATTGCAGTCCGGGACCTTGCGAGCAGGCTGAAAACCTATAATGATAATATCCAGAGTGTAGTTTTTGATGGCGTAATTACTCAGAGGCTAGTTGATATTGCTTCAAGTAACGCAATTAAGAACCTTATAGGTGTGAAGATAGGGAACATTGCCAAGGTTCCTGCTGATATGGAAGTTTTGACCGCAAGCATGCTTTGAGAGAACTTTACTTCTCTCAGTTTTCTATTTCTTTTCTTGATTCTAGTGCTTTTATTTTTTCAAAATCTGGCTTTTTTCCAGGAGTTGTTGACTCTTCACCAATCGATTTTAGAAAATCGACATTCTATCATTATTCATTCTTCTGCAAAGTCAATTCTATCCAGATTATCATCTTATGTATAATATTTATATATGGGGCCTATGGGTTCACCACCATTTGGCATTATTTCACACTATGGCGTTAAACTTCACACTTTCTACCATAATCTTTCATTATTTATCATATACATTATATAGAAAACTTTATAATACAAAACTAGGAAACAAATTTCCTCGGATAATTCTTTTATCTGATTCAAGATAATATTAAATTGATCTTGTAAAATTGTAGGTCTGTTCGCTATGCACAAGGAAGAGCTCATACAACTGCACACATATATGGTCCAAATGAAGAGGTATTTTGAAAAGCACGGAGTAACGCACGAATTCGATGACTACAAGGCTTTATCCATAAGCCCTGTACACATTCACCGGAGCAAGGCGGACCACAAGCGCGCAATTTTTATTTTAGGAGGCGAGCTTGCGACTCTCACGTCCCGGGACGACCCTATCTTTGAGGAAACATCAACTCATATGAGAGAATCGCTGAATTCCGTCATCAAGCTCATGGGTAATAACTGATAGGGCCTTTGAAAGTGACAAAGAATTCGTTGTCTGGAACTATAGGTTCCAGATATTTTTGTTTTGAAATCAGGAGCCTGTAAGGGTGAAGATGCATTTTCATCACCATCCCGTCCTCTCCATCTGAGTAATATTTTTTCTCAGTCCAACAGGGTACAAATCCTATGGACCTATATAGTTTTTGTGCCCCTGTGTTACTATTTCTTACTTCAAGCCTCGCGTATCGAAGCCCGTTCGCAACAAAAATGTCACAGATAGCATGAATCAGTTCTGTTCCTATTCCTCTTCCCCGATATTCTTCTTTGACACTGATCGAAAAAATGTGTCCTTCGTTTTCTGCAGAACGGTAGCCTACAATATACCCCACGATTTTTCTGTCCTGCTCCGCGACAAGAAAGCCATCCCCTACGGTTTCGTAAAAGCTCATATACAAGAGGGAGTTGTGCTCCGAAAAGGCCTCACTTTCAATTTCAACAACTTCCTGGAAGTCCTCAGGTGCAAAACGCCTTATCATAATATCTAATAGATTCCTGCCATTTTATTATTTCTTCGAGAGGAAAAATCCTTTCTGAAGTTCTGCATTCCAGATTTCATGACGCTTATTTTAGTAGAACTTATTTGGAGATACGCATACAAGCTCAGATTTTCTTTATATGCCTGACATCCACTGCAACTCCTCTACTGGATTTCACCATTTCCTCTCCGTTCATCATAGCCCGCCCTACACAGAGTGCGTTTTTCCCAAGCACAATTACCTCATCATTAGGCCGTATTCCAGGATCTGCCTGAGTAACTCCTGGGGCAAGAATAGAACCTCGTGGAAGAAAATCATCAATTGCTACCAGGTATTTTCCACTTTTTAGCATCAGTTCAGCCCCTTCAAGGGAAAGAGCAAGCATTCCGTATTGCGGAACCAAGGTTGCAAGTTGTTTTTTCCCGGCAAAGAGCTGGTACTTGGGGAACCTGCCTTTGACTCCAAGCTTTCCGACCTTCTCAGAGAAAAGAAGTGCGGCATCTTCTCCGAACTGGTATTCTGCAATCGCTCTCAGAAAATTCTTTTTCTCCTCTTCCGCATTAAGGCTTTTCTCGCTGAAACTTTCGGATGCGCAGATAGACTCAACGGTATTTTTAAGGTTTGAAAGAGCCTCCATAGACACAAGACTTCCTGTGCCAGTGTAGATTATTTCAATATTGAGGTTGCTTGCCACTCGTTCACAGATTTCCCTGTATGCTCCTTCTACATGGGCAACCACGGCCTTATACCTGTATTTTGAGAGATAAGCCTCAAGGCATCCGGAAACCCAGGCTTTTTCTTCTTCATCCCAGTGCCCTGTAACAGCAGTATCATAATGGGACGCAGGGTATGTCAATTCCAGTTCTCTGGGCACTATTCCAAGAGGCGAGGTCAAAATCACTTCATGGACAAATTTCCTGTATTTTCCAAGCGACAAAATAAACTTTTGATGGGATTGGGAGATTGAATAAGGCTTTTTAGCCGCACATGGGAAAAGTACAAGAATCTCAAGCTCCGGAGGTGTATACCTCTCCTGTATACGCCGTGCAAATCTTGCCACCTCGATTCGGGATAGGGCCTCGGAGGTATCTGCAAGGAGCTGGTTTTGCCGAAAAGCAGGAACTCTTTCTTCAAGGTAGGAGTATTCAAAATCTCCAAGTCTTAACAGGGCTGTGAGCCAGGGCCTTACCCTGCACTGGCCTTCAACATATTCTCTCAATGTTCCGGCCCTGATCCTTTCCCGCACAAGGGAAAGTTCGGCTTCGAGGGCATCCCTATTGTGAGCTGAAAGGAACTTTGCTCTCTCGAGTTTTGGGAGCTTCCTGAGCTCTGCGGGCGTACTTTCAGCACATACCCTGCACCTGCAAGGAAACTCTGTCAGGGAGTCGAGATAAAAGCTGCCTGCGGCTGTCATGTAAATGTCCGAGTAGGCCGCGATTTCCGCTCTGGTATCGTCCAGAATATCAATTCCAAGGTAGACCAGCATAGCTATATTTTCAGGAAGTGCCAGATTTGGAGCGTAGAGGGCTGTATCAGGAAGGATATGGCTTTTAAGCTCTATTAAGGTCTCGATAAATCTTCGTGCATTGTTTTCCAGAGTGCCTGCCCCTTCCATTACATAAAGGTCGGTTTTCTCAGGCTTTCCTCCTACTCTTAGGAGAGATCCTGTTGGGCCTTCAGCTTTTTCGCCATTAGGGGCAGTAAATTTTTCGACTTTCCCGAGGGATTCGGCTGGAATCGCAGGCGGATAAGCTTGATGCGGCAGGATTATTAAAGTCCCGTTTCCTGCCTTTTCCCGGATTTGCTTTACACGTGCCTTAAGTTCTGCATCGGATTTCACACCCCAGAAACTGCCTGCATCAACAATAGGGCAAGGGCTTTCAAGCTTTCCTAGCTCTTCCGTACTCAAAATGCAGGGCGTACGAAGCTCGGGAGACAGCAGAAGTCTTCCGATCCTCGCTGCTCCGTCTCTCTGTTCTATCTCAAAGTACTGTGTCATGTTTGTCCTCTTATGTCTACCAGAATGTAAAGGTTTGTCCTGCACTTTTCCCTGAAAGTTTCTTTCACTGCCCGTTTTTTTTTGAAGCTGAAGGGTGCTCAGCTTTACATTTTATTCCGCGGTAATTCTTCAGAAGGAAGAAGGAATGATATATTTTTATATATTATTAATCTTGATTATCTGCTGCGACTCATCTTTCATTTGTCTGTCCCTAGCCGTGACAGAAATTCTATTTTTCACATCTGAATTCCAATTTGAGGTCTAGAATGGATATAACTGCAGAACTTCGAGAAATCGTTGGCGAGCGACTCTCGGTCTCGCCTTCGGAACTTTATTGTTATTCTTCTGACGCATCCCAGGTAAAGGGAATGCCTGATTACGTGGTACGCCCGAAAAGCACAGACGAAGTAAGCCGGATTGTCAGGCTTGCTTATGAGAACGACATTCCTGTAACTGTAAGGGGAGCAGGCACCGGACTTGCAGGTGGGGCAGTTCCTGTTGGAGGGGGCATTGTGCTGGATATGTCGGGCATGAATCGGATTCTTGAAATCGATATTGATAATATTCAGGTCATGGTAGAGCCTGGGATTATTCAGGATGCTTTAAATGATGCGCTAAAGCCGTATGGCTTTTTCTTTCCTCCCAATCCTGGTAGCTCAGCCATGTGCACTATCGGGGGTATGATAGGTTACAATGCAAGCGGAATGCGCTGCGTTAAGTACGGTACTACCAGAAACTATGTTCGCGACCTGGAAGTGGTTCTTGCGGACGGGACAGTTATCCATACCGGTTCAAAGATGCTGAAATCCGCTGCAGGATACGATTTGACCCAGCTTATTGTAGGTTCGGAAGGCACACTCGGCATTGTCACGAAAGCCAGCCTGAAGATTGCCCCTCTTCCGAAAACCCGAAAACTGGTCATAGCTTCCTTTGAAAATGCGGAAATTGCAGGGCAGGCGGTTGTAAAAACCTTTTCAAACGGGGTTATTCCCTCAGCCTGTGAAATTTTGGATAGAGTTTCCCTGCAGGTTCTCAAACGTTACGACCCGAAACTTGTGCTCCCTTCGGAAGGTGATGTGCTGCTTTTCGAGGTTGACGGCACTGAAAGCTCGGCACGTGAAGCTGCAGAGCAGATTATGAAAGTTTGTTCTCCCCTCACTCTCTTTATAAGGCTTGCGGAAAGTGAACAGGAAATGGCAGAGATCTGGGTAGCCAGAAAACTCGTAGGGGCTGCAGTTTCCCGCCTGGACCCGACCAAGACCCGCATCTATGTCGGAGAAGATGTGGGAGTTCCTATAAAACAGATTCCGGAACTGCTAAAAAGAGCACAGGAAATTTCTGAGAAATTCAACCTGCCTGCTATGAAATACGGGCATATAGGAGACGGAAACCTGCACCTTGCATTCTTTATTGATGTTCTAAATAAAGACGAATGGGACCGCCTGAACAAAGCTGCAGATCTGATCCACAGGACAGCGATTGAGCTTGGAGGCACGGTCAGCTCTGAGCATGGAATAGGGGCGGCCAGGGCCAAATACATGGAAGCCCAATGGGGCCCTGCCCTTGAAGTAATGCGTGCAATCAAAAATGTCCTTGATCCGAAAGGTATACTGAATCCGGGTAAACTGGGGTTGTGAAAACCATGAAAAACGAAGGAAAAAAGGAAACTGAGCAGGCAAAAAAGCCGGATAATATCAAAATAAACGAGAAAGAGAGCGAAAAGCAGCCCTTTGAAGTTGACCGCAGGTCAGTTTACAGATGTGTGCAGTGCGGAACCTGCCGCTCGGTTTGTCCTGTATTTGACGCAGTAGGATGGGAATCTGCCAATACACGCGGCAGAATGCTCATCATTAAAAGTTTGCTTGAAGGCAGGCCCCCTTCCGAAGATATGCTTCCAAGCCTGGCTTCGTGCACAACCTGCGGGATCTGCGCTTCCAAATGCCCTGCAGGAGCAAATCCACCTGAGGTTGTGGAAGCTGCCCGGGCCCAGCTTGTGAAGTGCGGCATAACAACTGACGCCCAGGAAAATTTGAAATCGGCGGTCATGACATACGGGAACTCTTTCGGGGAAACAAAAGACCGTAAACACTGGCTATCCGAAATAGAACGTTCCCAACTGCCTGAAAAGTCCGATTATGTCTATTTCGTTGGCTGCTTCGATTCCTACCGCTACCCGGAGTTTGCTAAAAAAACGTTTGGAATTCTGCAGCGCTTTGGCGTAACTCTCCTGCCTGATGAGCAGTGCTGTGCCTCTCCTCTTCTGCGTACCGGATTTAAGGAGGATGCAGAAGAGGTCATGAAGCACAACCTTGAGCAGATCCGGAAAGTGGGAGCACATACAGTTATCACTAGTTGTGCTGGTTGTTATACAACGCTCAAGAATAACTACCCTGAAGAACTCAGAGTTATCAGTCTTCCTGAATTCCTTGCCGAACTCCTGGAAGAACTCAATTTGAAGAAACTTGACCTTACAGTTACCTACCATGACCCCTGCCACATGGGCAGGCATAATAAGGTTTATGACGCTCCAAGAATGGTCATCCAGGCAATTTGTACTCTCAAGGAGATGAAAAACATTAAAGAAAACGCACGCTGCTGTGGCGGCGGAGGCGGGGTAAGGATAGGGTATCCTGACATTTCCCTTGAGCTTGCAAGAAACAGGCTTAAAGACGTGCCAGAAGGCGTGGATTATATTGTTACCTCCTGCCCTCTCTGCGTAAGGAACCTCAGGGATGCAGGCGGAGATATTGAGATTATTGATATTATAGAACTCGTGGCAATGGCGATGGAGTAGTCTGGCTACTTAGAGCCTGTCTTAAAATTAAACTTGATCTTACAATTAGGCTAAGACTTACGCATTTGAACTGAAAAACATTAGCATTAAACCAT
>Ga0183099_1000609_pt1 | contig 24548 bp, 15 predicted proteins | sample Biomet1_FD_127788 | JGI IMG/M metagenome (GOLD analysis project Ga0183099, IMG submission 127788) | Microbial communities from bioreactor (seeded with anoxic lake sediment) at LBNL, California, USA - Biofuel metagenome 1 | ecosystem: Engineered > Bioreactor > Anaerobic > Unclassified ...
CCTTAGCAACAACGCCCACATCGATTCTGGCTCCGTCACCTACGAAGGCGAGGACTTAACCAAGGTTTCCGAGGAAGAGTTCCATCGCATCCGCGGCGACAAGATCGGGATGATCTTCCAAGACCCCCTTTCTTCGCTCAACCCGATTATGAAGATCGGCAAGCAGATCACCGAGGTCATGGTCATCAACGGCAACCATTTAAAGCGCGCCTTTGAGGACAAAATCCAAGAGGAGTTGATCGCCCTCAAGAACGATGAGCGGCTTCTTGCTATCGCCCACGAAGACTATCGTTACGCCAAAAAATTCCTCAAAGTTGCGAAGAAAAAGAGGAACGAAGAGCAGATTAAAGAAGCCAAGGAAGAGTTGGCCAAGGCCTCCGCTGCCTTTGCTGCCAAAAAGCAGGAAATGGCCCCCATCCTCCAGAAGGACCACGCCGTCTTAGCGGCCAAGAAGAAAGAAGCCTCCGCCGAAGTCAAAGCGATGGCCGACAAGCTTTCCGCCGAGCACGAAGCGCGCTTAACCAAGATCTATGAAGCCTATAAGGATGACCGTGATCTTGGTCTCCTTTACCGCAAATTCGTCAAAGAGCACCGTCTCTATGTTTCGCATCTCCGGGTGACTCAGAAGGAAGCCAAAGCCAGAGCCCTCAAGGTCATGGCCGAGGTTGGCATCCCCGCCCCGGAGAAACGCTTTAACCAGTATCCGTTCGAGTTCTCGGGAGGCATGCGCCAACGCATCGTCATTGCCATCGCCCTCACCGCGGAGCCGGACATCCTCATCTGCGACGAGCCGACGACTGCTCTCGACGTCACCATTCAGGCCCAAATCCTTGAGCTGATTAACCGCCTCAAGGAAACTCACCACATGTCGGTCATCTTCATCACGCACGACTTAGGTGTCGTCGCCAACATGGCTGACCGCGTGGCCGTCATGTACGCCGGCAAGATTGTGGAGTACGGAACCGCCGCCGATGTCTTTTACTCCCCGGCTCACCCGTACACCTGGGCTTTGCTTTCCTCCATCCCTGATATCGACAGCAAGGAGCGCCTCGAAGCCATTCCGGGCACGCCCCCGAACATGATCTATCCTCCGAAAGGCGACGCTTTCGCCCTTCGTAGCAAATACGCCATGGCCATCGACTTCAAAGAAGAACCCCCGATGTTCCAGATCACGCCGACTCACTACGCTTCCTCCTGGCTTCTTGATTCCCGGTCTCCCGAGGCCGTGATGCCCAAGATCGTTTCGACGCGCATTGAAAACTCGTTACGAAAGGCAGGTCTCAAGAAATGAACGGAGAAAAGAAAATCTTTGTTGGCCTCTTAGAGAAAGTCGTCTCTTTCTTGCACCAGGGGAAACCCCAGTTCGTGAAGGACGCCGACGAAGGCAAATTCCGCCAACTTCGGGCGTTACGCGCTAGTCTCGTCGCGAAGAAAGAGGAGTTGAAGAAAGCCAGCCCCGCCGATCGCCCGGCCATCAAGACCGCCATTCTGAAGAACAAAGACGAACTCAAACTCTATAACTTTTTCCATTGGCTCGACACCGAAGCGGAACGGCAGCGTTTAACCAAACTGCTCACCCGTTCTCGTGAACTCCGCGCTGATTACCTCGTTCAAAAAGCCGCCCGGGCTAAGGACCTCCGTCTTCTGGCTCCCGTGAAAGCCGCCTTTATGGAGAAGTTCGCCTCTTTGAAGGCCGATCATAAAGCTGCTCTCAAAGATATCAAAGCTCTCAAGGCCTTAGACAATGAAACCGCCGAGAAATTTGAAGCCCGTAAGAAGGCCGCCTGCGCTGCGGAGAAGGCTTCCTATGAGGCCAAATTTGAGGCTCTCAACAAGGAGTCGGCCGCCGCTTCCTTGGCCGCCGCGCCCGATGCTCGGAAACATCTCTTCGCCCTCGAAACGGACAAAGACGCCCTGCACCTTGCTCGCGTGAGTTTCAAGCAAGACCTCGTCGATCAGGACGTCATCCTTTCCGTTCGTCACATGAAGCAATTCTTTGACATGGGCGGTGGTGACAAGACCAAGGCCGTCCACGACGTCTCCTTTGATATCAAACGCAACGAATGTTTTGGTCTTGTCGGCGAATCCGGCTGTGGCAAAACCACCACTGGACGCTGCATCATCAAGCTTTACGACATCACTTCGGGCGCCGTCTACTACGAAGGCTACCGCATCAGCGGTGGTCCCCGTTTCAACCTCAAGGAAATCAAGTGGAGCCGCATCCACGCCAAAGAGAAGACCGCAAAACTCAAGGAGAAGAAGAAACTCGAGATCGCCTCGATCCCTCTCAAGAGTTACGAAATCGAAGCCAAAATCGCCGACCTGAACGCTCGCGAAGCCGCGGAGATCAAGGAGAAATCCGATCCCCAGGACGTCGATGGCGAAGATTTGATCACCTCAATTAAGAACGATTACGCCAAGCGTCGGACCGAACTCGAGGTTCTCCGCGAAGCCGCCTCCTGCTCCGAAGCGGAGCAACGGAAGAAGATCGAATCCTTTTACGATGGCGAAATTCAGAAAGTCCGTGAAGAAGAGAAAATCCACGTCCACGAGCAAAAGGAAGAGCTTCGTCATATCAAGTATGACGACAAGCATTCCAACAGTCTCCGCCTCCCCGATGAATTGCCCGCCGACGCCAACATGGCGAACATTCAGAGCCAGCCGAGTCACCGCCTCGTGAATGAGATTCAAATGATTTTCCAGGATCCGGTCGATTCCCTCGATCCTCGTATGACCGTCAACGAAATCATCCAAGAAGGCCTTCACATCCAAGGCCATTACAACAAAGCCGAGAACGAGAAAAAGGTCGCCGGAATGCTCGACAAAGTCGGGCTTATCCCGGAGTACGCTTCCCGTTATCCCCACGAGTTCAGCGGTGGTCAACGCCAACGTATCGGCATCGCCCGCGCCGTGGTCATGAACCCGAAGTTCCTCATCTGCGACGAGCCGATCAGCGCCCTCGACGTTTCCATCCGCGCCCAAATCCTCAACCTTCTTAACGACGTTAAGGAAGAGATGGGTGTCACCATTCTCTTCATCGCCCATGACCTTTCGGTCGTCAAATACTTCTGCGACCGCATCGCCGTCATGTACTACGGCAACATGGTCGAGTTGGCCTCGAGCGACGAGCTCTTCCGCCACCCGCTCCATCCGTACACAAAGTCTCTCCTTTCGGCTATTCCGAAACCGGATCCCGCTTCGGAAAAGAACCGCATTCGTATCGTTTACAAGCCTTCAGAAGTCCATGATTACTCAAAGGACAAACCTTCTTTCCAGGAAATTATTCCCGGCCATTTGGTTTTAGCCAATTCCGCCGAAATGGCGAAATACCGCGAGGAAATCGCTGCCATCGACACTAAAGCTGCTGCCGAAAAGCATTGATAGTGACCATTAAATAATAACGTTTGACATTTTTTCGGTGTGTGCCTATTATGCGCTTGCAATGTAAAGGAGCTTTTTTCGTTTATGAAAAAGCAAAAAATCGTTGCTGTCGCCACTCTTGCCGCCTCCATGCTTCTCGCAGGATGCGTCTCCAATGGCAGCAGCTCTCTGCCCTCGTCTAACTCCGTCTCCTCGAATTCTGTGGCCTCTTCCTCTGAGACCGGATCTTCCGCGTCTTCCTCGAGCCAACCGGTTGGAGAAACCATCGTTTTTGCGGCCGCTGCCATCCCCAACGCGACGAAGATCACTTCCGCCACGACGGACTTCTACACCGTGAACGGCCTCTCTGTGACCGGAACTAGTGGCACTAACGTCTATGGCACTGGCAACGCCTACATCAAGATCGCCGTCAAATCCACGGCCGGATCTTTAACGTTCGACCTCGATGGCGCCAAATCCATCACCAGCGTGAAAATGAATGCCGCCTTGGCTTCCGGAACGACCCAAACCGTCACTTTCGCCGATTCGGCCAATCCTTCGGGCGTCAGCGTCACCGTGGCGGGGACGACCTTCGCGGATTACGCCTTCCCTTCGCTCACCGACACGACCGGCAGCGTCCTCAGCTTCACCATTTCCGTCCCGACGACCGCTCCGCTCTTCCTCGCCAGTTTGACTTTTGGCCTTCAGGATGGCGTTGAGACCAAGGCCAGTTCCATGACCCTTTCGACCGGAAACATTTCCGACCTCCCGATCGGCGAGACCCGTCAAATCGGCGTGACCACCGACCCGGTCGGGGTCACTTTCCCGACCACGACTTTCTCCTCCGATAGAGATGACATCGCCTCCGTTTCCTCCGCGGGCATTTTGACCGCCAAAGCCATCGGAACCGCCATCATCACCGTCACTCTTCCGGGAGCCCACACCGTTTCCGGAAACGACATCGTAAAAACCATCACCGTTTCGGTCATCGACCCGAACGTGTTCCTTCTCACTTCGACCAAAGACGGCTCCACCTATGGCGGCAACGCTAAACCGGCCACCGTCGATGGCACCGGTTATGCCGCCACTCAGAACCGGGACATCCAGCATCAGCTGAGCGCCGCTTCCGGCATTCTCGAGCTCCCCAGCATCAACACCCAGAAGATCCTCGTGATCCCTGTTTGCTTCCAAGGGGACGAGAACGTCGCAACCGATACGCTCCGCACCAACATCTATAAGACCTTCTTCGGTGATGCCGCCGAAACTGGTTGGGAATCCTTAGCCTCCTATTATTGGAAGAGCTCCTTCCAACAGCTACTCCTACAAGGCACCGTCTCCGAATGGTGGCAGTGCGGCTATTCCGCTTCGACCGTGGCCAACTGGAGCGACCCCGAATGGTCGAGTTTTGATCCCACTTGGCGCTTGCTTGAAGAAGCCGTCAAATGGTACAAGGCCCGCTACAACACGACCGGCGCCGAATTCGATCAGGACAACGATGGCGCCCTCGATGGCGTGTGGATGGTCTATAGCCGTCCGCAAGACACTACGGGAACCAACAGCCTCCTCTGGGCCTACACTTTCGAAGATCTCCGAGCCAGCGGCGAAGAGGTCGGCTTCAAATATGCCTGGGCTTCTTATCGCTTCATGTACGAGGGCTATGGCACCAAACTTGATGCCCACACCTTCATCCACGAAACCGGCCACATGATGGGTCTTGATGACTACTACACCTATGCCGGCGCGAGCAACTTCGGCCCGATGGCTGGCCTCGACATGATGGACAACAACATCATCGACCATAACGCCTATAGCAAATTTGCCTATGGTTGGACCTCGCCCTACGTCGTGAGCGACTCCTGCTCTATCACTCTCCACCCGGCTGCCACGACTGGCGAATCGATTCTCCTTCCGGATGCCGCTGGTTGGAACGGAAGTTCCTTCGATGAGTACATCCTCATGGAGTTCTACACCCCGACGAACCTGAACTATCAGGATTCGCTCCCGGGCGGCTATCCTGGCAACAACAAGCGCGGTTTCTACGAGAACGGCGTCCGCATCTATCACGTCGACGCTCGTATGGTCTATTCCGTCTATGACGGCAAGGGCTTCGGCGCTTGGGACTACACTGACGATATTAAGTACGTCTATGTGGAACAATCTCCTTATACCGGCACCACCTACTCGGTCCTGGCCCATTCCAACTCGGACAGCCGTCAACAGCTGACCACCGGCATCGAGAAGCGGTTCCGTCTCATCCAAGAGATGGATTGCACGCAGAAACGCGACTTCACCTACGGCGTGAACCAAGACGCCACGGCTGACAACGGCACCCTCTTCCAGGCGGGCGACAGCTTCAGCCTCAGCGCCTACCACGATTCCTTCCCGCGTTACAAGTTTGATGCCAACGGAGACAAACTCGTTTCCCCTGGCTTCGAGCAGATGAACGATGGCAGTACGCTGCCCTACAGCGTCAGCTTCTCTTCCATGAGCAACGATTCGATCACCGTCAACGTGACGAAAGTCGCCTAACAATCTCCGACCCTAGAGGGACGCGTCACGCGTCCCTTTTCGCTTTCTAAGCCCTCTTGCTTTAGAATAGCCTCATGAGAACAAGAAAGAGGTTCCTGATCCAGGCTTTTCTCTGGGCTCCTTTTCTTTTTTCCTGCGCGCCCTCTAGCAGCTCTTCCCTTGTCAGTTCGACCTTTTCTTCGTCCGCTTCGTTTTCCTCCTCTAGTGAGCCTTCTGGGCCCTTTTTCAAGGTGACCAGCCGCTACTCCCTCGAAGAGTTGGGCCAAACGTCGAAAAAGGATTATTTGTCCTCCGCCGGAGCGCAGGGTTTGCTTGTCATCCCCGTCACCATCCGAGGCTACGAGGAAAACGCTACGGCTGAAACGAAGAACGATCTCGAGAAGACCTTTAACGGCCTCTCCACCGAGACTGGTTGGGAATCCGTCCAGTCGTTCTATTCCGCTTCAAGCTATGGCAAACTCGCGCTTTCCGCCTTCGTGACGGATTGGTACGACTCCGGGTTTAGCGCCCCTGAGATCAACGCTATGAACTCCATCTCCAACCCCGTTCAGGGCACCCGGACCATCCTTTTCGGAGCGGTTTCCTGGTTCAAAGAGACCTATCCCGAAGAAGCGTCCTCCTTCGATCGAGATAATGATGGTTTCCTTGATGCCGTTTGGCTCGTCTACAGCGCGCCGGATTTTATTGCCGAACCCTCCCTAACCGATGAGACTCAAACCTTTTGGGCGCTATCGAGTTGGACCGATGCCCCAAGCGACCTCGTTTCTCCCTCGGCCAACAACTTCAGTTGGGCCAGTTTCGACTTCATGTATCGCGGCTATGGCAAAACCGCTCTCGACGCCCACACCTACATTCACGAAACGGGCCATCTTCTGGGCCTTGAGGATTATTATGACTGCGACCGCAAATGCACCCCGATGGGCGGCATCGACATGATGGACCGCAACGTCATCGATCACTCGGCGTACAGTAAGTTCGCCCTCGGTTGGTCCTCCCCTTTCTATGCCGATCATCCGGGCACCTTGACGTTACGCCCCGGCGTCAGCAGCGGCGACTGCGTGCTCTTCCCGACCAGCAACGGCTGGAACGGCAGCGCTTTCGACGAGTACATCCTGATGGAACTCTATTCTCCGACCGGCCTTAACCAAGCGGATAGTCAAACCCCTTGCGAAGGCATTTATCCTTCTTCCTATACCGAACTCGGCCTTCGCATCTACCACGTCGATTCGCGTCTATGCCTCTATGCGGACGGAAGAAAGAAAGCCTATGTCGACACAATGCCCCTTTTGCCTGAGTCCACTTATGCTTACGCGCAATCCAACACACCCTCCCGGAGCAAAGATTCACGCTTCCGACTCTTGCAGTTATTGGATCAATCGGGAATCAATCAAGCCAATAGTCCTGCCGTGTCGACCAATGCCTCTATGTGGGGAGAAGGAGACGATTTCTCTCTCCTCGATTATCAGAGTGAATTCGCTCTTTCGGGAAGAATGAACTGCGGGGCCTTTTTCCGTTATCAAATAGCTTTCTCGGGACTCTCCGAAGAGGGCGTCACTTTGACCGTCAGCGTGGTGTAAAAATTTGTTCTTTATTTATTCGTGGTGCTTTTTGGGTGCGGGAGTGAGTTTCCTGACCTAAAATAGGCTTATGAAAAGCCGCATTGCCACCTTGAGGAAAATGTTGGGGATCACCCTGCTTTCGGGGATCGTCCTTTCTTCTTGCTCGATCTTTGGGCGGGGCGGGTTACTTCCCTCAAGTGAGGACGGGACCGGCTACGAGGCTTTGGGTCTTAGCCTCGATCCGGACGGACAAGGCTATGCCGCCCAAACCAGCGCCTTTTCTCTGAACGCCGTTCACAACACTTCCGGTTTGCTCGATCTATCTTCGACGGGAACCCAAAACATCCTCGTCATTCCGGTTAAAGTGACCGACTACGCAGCGGTGGCTACCGCGGGAGTCCGTTCCGATATCTACAAAGCCTTTTTCGGCGCTCCGGCGGAAACCGGATGGGAATCTTTGGCTTCCTTCTATTACAAGAGCTCTTTCAAGTCGTTGCTCCTCAAAGGCACCGTGAGCGACTGGTATGACTGCGGTTATTCGACAAAAGAAATCAGCGCTTTGGCCAATAGCTATTCTGGGTCCTATGCCGACTATTACGAACCGTCCTGGACCATCCTTGAAGGCGCGGTGGAGTGGTACAAGAAAACCTACGCCACGGGGTGCGCCTCCTTTGACCGCAATAGCGACGGCGTCATCGATGCCGTCTGGCTCGTTTATGGAGCTCCGCACTACACGAACACCAACGGCCTCAGCGAGGACTTCTGGGCCTACACCTATTTTGATTACGATCAAACCGAAAAGCCCCTCAGTCATACCGACGCCATTCCTTACCACTACTCCTGGGCCTCGTATGATTTCCTTTACGAGATGGAATCGTTATGGGGTTATGGCAAACTGGACGCCCATACCTACATCCACGAAACCGGGCATCTCATTGGCCTCGATGATTATTACGTGACCGACGAAGCGGCCACCAACGCGGGCCCGATGGGCAAGATCGATATGATGGACGGCAACGTCATCGACAATAACGCCTATAGCAAATTCGCCCTCGGTTGGGTCAAACCCTATGTCGTGAGTGGCTCTTGTTCTCTCGTCCTCAAGCCCTCCTCCACGACCGGTCAATGCGTCTTGCTGCCGACGGGCGATGGGTGGAACGGCTCCTTTGCCGACGAGTATCTTCTTCTCGAGTACTACACGCCGACCTCGCTGAATGAGAAAGACGCCTCGATAGCCTATTCCAATGGCCTCCAGGGTTTCACCCAAAACGGGGTACGGATCTATCACGTCGATTCCCGTCTTCTGACCTATTATCTGGGCTCCCAAACCTTTGGTGAGTATAGCGACTCTCTTTTAAACTCCTCGACGGCCCGGGTGGTCATCGCCCACTCCAACACCAACACCTATAACCGTGCGACAAACAAATCCTTCCGCCTTATTCAGGAACTCGACGCCACGAGGAAGCGAAACTTCGACGTGTTTCCGGTTTTGGAAAACATCCCTCCGGTGGCGGATAACGGAACCCTTTTCCAGGAAGGGGACAGTTACTCGTTTGCATCCTACGCCTCTTCCTTTCCTAACGGTTTCACGATGAATGACGGGACTGCGATGCCTTATTCCGTTTCTTTCTCTTCCATGAGCGATTCTTCCATTACCCTCACCATCACCAAGCACTGAGGCTCTTCTTCTTTTGTTCGTTTTTGCTTGAGAAGAGTCGGTTTCTTGTTAGTATGTTCTCTCGCCTTCAGGGCGACAAAGGAAACACCGTCACATGAAAACACGTAACAAACTTATCATGGGCCTCTTCGCTTCGTTAGTCCTAACCGCCTGCGATTTCTTCTCGTTTTCTCCGAATAGTTCTAAAGAATCCAGCGGCTCCCAAGAATCGACCACACCGACCGAAAGTTCCTCCGTCACGTCTAGTGGCTCGGAAGCATTCTCGAGCAGCCCCACTTCGTCTAGTGGTTCTCAAGGATCATCGAGCAGCTCCGCTTCGTCTGGTGGGAATTTATCCGCGACCGAGCAAGCGAGCCGGTATGACTACGCCGACGTCATCGCTTCCATTCAAGGCACGGTTTTCCCGAGCAAAGGAACCCGCAAGATTCTCGCCCTTCCGATCACGATCAAAGGCTACGAAAGCGTTGCCACCTCCACGAACAAAACCAACATCGAGAAAAACCTTTTCGGCCAGGCCTCGGATACCGGCTGGGAATCTTTGGCGAGCTACTATTACAAATCGAGTTATGGTCAACTTAGCATCACTGGCACCGTTGCGGATTGGTACGCCTGCGGCCTAACCGCCGCCCAAATCGTCGCGGCCAACGATGGCTACGAATCGAAAGTCGCCACCATCATCAATGGCGCGGTGAATAGCTACAAGAGCAAAAACGCCACGGATGGAAAAGATTTCGACTCCGATAATGATGGCTACATCGATTCCGTTATGGCCATCTTCAGCTGCCCCAACTGCTCAAAACCCGTCTGGGAGGGCACCACGGTCGAATACTATACTGACGAAAACACTACATTCTGGGCCTTCACCTATGACGCCTATACTTCAGCGGGCAGCGTTCTTAATGACCCCTCGTCCATCTCTCCGGCCCTCAGCAAGTATTTCTGGGCCTCGTATGATTTCATGTTCGAGGGCTACGGATCGAGCAAACTCGATTCCCACACCTTCGTCCATGAATCGGGCCACTTGATGGGCCTCGACGATTATTACGATTATGGAGACGATAACGGAAACGTTTCCTCGCCCATGGGTTCCGTGGACATGATGGACGCCAACGTCATCGATCATAACGTTTTCAGTAAGTTTGCCCTCGGCTGGGTCACGCCCTACGTCGTGACGGGCACGATCGGAACCCTCACGCTCAACTTGACTCCCTCGGCTACCAAAGGAACGCATAACTGCGTCATTTTCCCGACCGCCGAAGGCTGGGATGGCAGCGCCTTTGATGAGTACATCATGATGGAGTACTACACCCCGACCGGCCTTAACCAAAAAGATTCTGGAGCCGGCGGTTATCCTGGCAACTATGTCCAAGGCTTCACCGAGAACGGCGTGCGGGTCTATCACGTCGACGCCCGCTTGCTCACGCAGATCTATAGCGGTGGCAATTGGCAAAATGGTGTAGTCACCCCGGATATTGTGAACAATGGCAACACGGTCACGGTTGTCGGAACTTCCAACACCGCCGCGTACTCTTCGATAAATTCCTCTTTCAAGTTGCTGACTGCCATCGACCATAAGGGTCGGAAATTCTCGACCAACTTTACCTCGTCCCAGAACCCGTACGTCGCGGATAATGACACTCTCTTCCAAAATGGCGATGTCTTTACCTTCGCCTCGTTTGCGAACCAGTTCCCTCTAGGCACTATGAACGACGGGACCGCCTTTAATTATCGGGTGGCCTTCTCGAACCTGAGCGCATCTGGCGTTACCCTGACCGTTTCTGTCGCCTAAGTTTTGCGTTATCCCTCCGGCCAATTTTTCCGAATCAACTTTTTGTACTTAAAAGCCAATACGTTTTCTCGCGGAACTTGCCAAATTCTAGGGTCTTTGGTCGCAAATCGGGCGTTGACGAAATCGCCAAACAAGAAATGTAAAAGTTTAGTGAGCACTTTTTGCCCAAAAACACCCCAGACCACCAGCGTTTCTTGCGTTTTTTCTTAAGACGAAAACCTTTTCGTTGACAGTTTCCTCTTTAATTTAATTATTTTTGCGTTTAGTCTATGTTGTTCCTTAGGAGGAACCGAAGCTTTTCTTTAATTAATCAGCAATAAAGAAACAGGAGCTTTGCGGAAACGGCCGTCCGTTATGAGACATCGTTTAAAAGGGGTTCATATGACGAAGAAAGTTTTGCTTTGGTCCTTGACCGGAGCTTTGATTGGTTCAGTTGGCTTGGCGGCCCTCATCGATGAAGGCTCAGCCCGCTTCCGGGCGGAAGAAACTCCCACAAAACAGTGCGTTTGCGTCTTGTTTGGAACAGAAAAATTCACGGGTTCCGACCTCGTTGGCCTCAACGCTACCGGGAACTCGTTTTATACCTTGAACAACGACAGTGATTCCGCTTTCGGCATCGCCAGCGTTGAGCGTTCAAAGGCTTATCGGAAAGGCAATTCCTCCTTTGCCGTTCGTCTCGGCAGTGCTAGCGACAAAGGAACTATGGGATTCACCTTCAACGGTTCCTATGTCGTTTCTTCCGTCAAGATAACCGCTTATGCCTACGCGACCGGTGAAAAAGGACAAGCGACCTTTGCCTTAAGCAATGGCCAAAGCATGTCGATCAACAGCGAGAACAGCGATGCCCCAACCATTGGCGACGATGCCGATGCCGCTTCCGACTACATCTTCACCCTTTCCAATTCTGGTGCTACCCCCTCGACCGGTTTTAACTTCACCGGCGTCGCGAAAGCCCGTTTGAGCATTTGCAAGATCGTTTTGACGCTCAATGGCGGAACCCCGTCATCCTCTTCTGCTTCGAGTGCCTCTAGTGATTCGTCATCCTCTTCCGCCTCTTCGTCATCTTCCTCTTCCTCTTCCTCATCGGCCTCGTCTTCTTCTACTTCATCGAGTGCCTCCAGCGGTTCCTCCAGTAGCTCCGTTCCCACCACGGGCGGAACGTATTCATTGGTCACTTCTTCCGACGCCCTCGTGGCCGGCAAGAAATACGTTATCGGAAATTCCAAAGATGGCGGGACCGCCTCTTTGCTCGGCAACAGCCAGATCTCAAATTACTGGTCTGCAGCTGTTAACGGAATCATCAACGGCGATTCTTCCCTTACTCCGGGCAGCGACACTGAAGAAATCGTTCTCGGCGGGGCTGACTCCGCCTGGACGTTAACCACCACGAAGCGAACCTCCAACGGCTATCTAGTCGGCAACGCTTCTTATACAAGCCTGCTCGTCGAGCCGGCACCCACTTCATACTTCACTTACAAAATCACTATCGATGGGGCGGGCGCCGCGACCATCCAAAACAACGACAATAGCAAATACATAAACTACTACTCCGCCTATACGGAGTATCAGTTATCGCCCACCTCTTCCACCGTCTATCTTTTTGGTGAAATCGCCTCGACGGGAACCGCCCCTTCGCTTTCCATTAGTCCCTCAACGCTAAGTTTGATCGCTGGCGGAAGCACTGGCTCCGTCACGGCCAGCACTGACGCTGATGCGACCTTATCGGCTTCGAGCACCAACCCCACCGTGGCGTCAGTCGCCCTTTCTGGGAGCGTCATCACGGTTACCCCGCTTACGGCCGGAACCTCTTCTATCAACGTCATTTCCACCAATAGCAGTTCTTCCACCACGCGGCAGTGTTCCGTCACGGTGACCGCCGCCTCCAATGATCCGACCGCCATCGTGGTCAGCCCCTCGACTTTGTCCTTGTCCGTTGGCGCCACCTCTACTCTTTCTTACGCCCTCACTCCGAGCGATGCCTCAACCACCGTTTCCTGGGTTTCCTCCAACCCGGCCGTGGCCACCGTTTCGGCCACCGGTGTGGTTACCGCCGCTTCGGCCGGATCTGCTTCAATCACCGCTTCGACCTCCAATGGTCTCTCTTCCTCTTGCACCCTTTCAGTGGCCGCCGCTCCCGTCTCGACCGGCGATTATGAGCTGGTCTCTTCGGCTTCGGATCTTGTCATTGGCGACAGCTATGTTTTTGCCTGCAATTCCAAAAAAATGACAGCGACCACAATTTCCAATTCTGTGATGGGTTATGTCGAGTCGACTTTTTCCACTGACCTTTCCACCATCTCTACTCTCGGAGCCGGTACCGTCGAAATGAATTTGGGCGGTTCAGCCGATGCCTACACTTTTACCTACGATACTAAGCTGCTCGGCTGCACGGCCGTCAAGAAACTCGCCTGGGGCAGCGGCACTACGACATGGAAAATTGCATTGTCTTCTTCCAACGCTGATATTACCAGCACCAACTCTTCCTATGGAACACTTCGGTACAACACCCAATACCCGCGTTTTACCACATATGTCTCTGGCCAAACCGCCATCCAGCTCTATCACAAGAGTAACAATCCGGTCTTTCCGACCGCCATCGAACTTAACCACTCGACATTGGATTTAGGGATTAACGAGACCTCGAACCTGCTCCTTACCTACACTCCGACGACCACGAATCAAAAGAATGTCACTTGGACCTCTTCGGCCCCGACGATTGCTTCCGTCTCAAGTTCTGGCGTTGTGAGTGGACTCGCCGCCGGCAGCGCCTCCATTACGGCTTCTGTTACCACCGAGGGAACCCCTCTTACCGTGAGCTGTGCCGTAACCGTCAAAACCATCTCAGTCACCGGCGTTTCTTTGAGCCGTTCTTCGGCGGAAATCAACATCACCAAAACCGTGTCGCTATCCTCGACGATCGCCCCTTCCAACGCCACGAACCAAAACATCACTTGGTCCACTTCGGCTCCCAGCATCGCCTCTGTTAATCAAAGTGGCCTCGTCACTGGCTTAGCCGTTGGTTCGTCCACCATTACAGCCACGACGGCTGACGGCGGGAAACAGGCCTCTTGCGTTGTGAACGTCACCGCGATTCCCCAAGCCGCTTGGACCATCATGTTCTATATGTGCGGGGCCGATCTCGAGAGCGGCAGTGGTTTGGCTACGGGCGACCTCACCGAGATTAAGAGCGTCACGGGTCAGCCCAGCAACGTGAATATCGTCTTTGAAGCCGGCGGCGCCAGTTCATGGTCCTCGACTTATAGCTCGGTCATCAATGCCAACAACCTCAACCGTTTCCATCTTTCAAACGGTTCCTACGTCAAGGATGCCCAAATTGCCAAAGCCAATATGGGCCTTACCTCGACCTTCCAGAGTTTCCTCGAGTGGGGTCTAGATACTTATCCCGCTGAGCGAACGATGGTCGTTATGTGGGACCACGGCGGAGCGATGAGAGGCTGCTGCTACGACGAGAACTACGGCAGCGACAGTCTGCTCAACAGTGAAGTAAAATCCGCCCTGACCGGCGCCTTTGCCTCTACCAATCAGTCCTCCAAACTCGAAGTCATCGGCTATGATGCCTGCTTGATGCAGGTCCAGGATATCGCCGAGTTCGATAGCGCCTACTTTAACTATATGGTCGCTTCCGAGGAGTCCGAATCCGGCTATGGTTGGGACTATGATGGTGGTTGGCTTACCTCTATCTACAACAGTCCTTCGGTGGTCGCAACCTCGACTGTCCTCACCTCCGTGGCCGATACCTTCGTGGCGGATAACGGCGGCGTTTCTTCCGCCAGCAACGACCAAACCCTCTCTTGGCTCGACCTGAACAATATGGCCGCCTATAAGACGGCTTGGGAAAGCATGGCTTATTACCTCAACAGCAGCGTCCTTACCTCCAGCAACAAAACTTCGTTCCAGACTCTTGTTAAGAGTTGCAAGACTTATTGCGTCGATACGGATAGCTCTCAGTACTACTTCGCAATCATCGACGTCTCCGACTTCCTCACGAAACTCTTGGCGAGCACGACCTTCAATAAGGGTTCGGTGTCCACCTACGTGAGCGCAGTCCAAGCGGCCTTCAGCAACCTGGTCAAGTACAGCACTTGCGGGGCCGGGGCGGGGAACTCCTATGGCCTTTGCATGTTCTTCTCGGTCAGAAGCGACAGCGAGCAAACAAGCGTCTACGTGGCCTCCGAGACGAACTTCACGAATTGGATCACCACGAACCGGAACTTCGGAGTCTAATCGCTTCTCTTCTAAAATTCTTTCTGAAGATGGCGGCCTGGTGCTCGCCATCTTTTCTTTTTTGCTTCCGGAAGCGTTTTGACTTAATATTTCCCTAAGGAGCTTACACATATGTTCTGGGGAGACCCGAATAACCAAACCTTGGTCGACAACGTTCGCGTTCGCGATGGTTTTAACTTCAACTGGACGACGATTACCCTTCTCGTTTTCGTGATTCTTGTCTATGCCTTCTTATGGTACAAGAAGCTCTATAAGCCGATGATCGCCGGCATCACCCTCTATTCCGTTCACTGGTTCTACGAAATCATAAACGCGGTCATCGCGAAGGCGATCGGAGGACCCCTTTGGGCGGTCACGAATGCCTCTTCTTCCTATGTGCTTCTCATTGGCGTTTCGATTGAACTCTCGTTGATGTTCTCAGTGGCTGGCATCGCCACGTGGTTCCTACTTCCGGCCGACCGTAACCGGAAACTCCTTCGCATCCCGGTCAAAATCTGGGCAGCGGTGGGGACGGCGCTCTTAGCGGCTCTCCTTGAGATCTTCCTGACCTCGACCCCAGCCTTCTTATGGGTTTACCCCTGGTGGGGCTTCCTTCCGGTTTTTATCACGACGTACATACCGTTCTTTCTCGCCGCGGTTTACGTCCCTGATCTGAAACCGAAGACCCAACTGATTTGCGTGGGTTCCCTCGTGGCTCTCAACGTTATTCTTCTCGCGGTTCTTATCCCCTGCGGAGTCATTTAAGTCTTCACATCCTCCGAGCAAAGCTCCACGAAGCACGACTGTTGCCTTGATTTCTTTTTCCTGGAAAAAAGGCAAAGAAGACCTTGAGGAAACCAATTACTCTGTGTTTGAGTAAACTTTAAGCATTTAAACTTTACTAATTATCTGTTAAGATTAGCGTAAGTAAAGGAAAACGGACATGAAACTATATAGCGAAAGAGCAGGGAAGATTTATCATGTCCAAAGCAATTACGATTGTTTCGTTCCCGCCTCTTTATTTGACATAACGATAAAACATGACGAAGAACTGGCCTCTTTGTTAAGCGAAGCAAGCCTCTTCTTAGGGAAACTGGACGGAATCGCCAGCGCTCTTCCTGATCGAGATCTTTTCCTCTCGATGTATGTTCAAAAAGAAGCCGTGGTTTCCAGCCAAATCGAAGGTACTCAAGCCTCCTTAAGCGATGTTTTGCAAAGCGGCAGCCGTGTTTCGGAGAAAAGGAAGGACACCGAAGAGATAGTTAATTATGTTCGCGCGTTGAATGTGGGCGTTTCTTTGCTTGACGCCCTTCCTATTTCTTTTAGGTACATCAAGGAACTACATAAAGAATTGCTTAAAGGTGTTCGCGGGGAAAACAAGAACCCCGGAGAATTCAGGCGTTCCCAAAACTGGGTTGGTCCCAAAGGATGCATTCTATCCACCGCCACCTATGTCCCCCCATCGATCGACAAAATGATCGATTGTTTGAATGACTTAGAGAATTACATGAACTCTTCTCTGGAGGTTTCGCCCCTTATTAAGATCGCCCTTATCCATTATCAACTGGAGACCATCCATCCGTTTCTGGACGGAAACGGAAGACTGGGAAGATTGCTTATTCCTCTTTGGCTAAAAGAGAATAAGGTTTTGAATTACCCGTTGCTTTACCTGAGCCTGTTTTTCAAAGAAAACCGTCAAGAGTACTACTCATTATTGATGGATGTGCGTTTCAAAGGCCGTTATGAAGAATGGATTAAGTTTTTTCTTCGTGGCGTAACCCTTATGAGCCAGCAGGCCATAACAACAATTAACGAGATTACCAAGGTCAAAGAAGAATGTGAGCAAAGGATCAGGAACGGTTCCTCACGCGAACAAACCAACCAATTACGTTTGTTGTCCATGGTTCTAAAACATCCTTATTTTGGCAGTTCGGATATCACCAACGGTCTCCAAGTTAGCAAACCCACCGCCAGCAAACTGATTTCGGACTTCGTGAAAATGGGCATAGTATCCGCGACAGATAAAGAAAAGCGGAGTTACGTTACTTACCGTTTTGACAGGTATGTTGGTATTCTAGAAAAGGGAACCGAACTATAGCAAGGTCGTTGAAAGAGGGGAGCGCAGAACTTTTTTTCTGGCATGGTGCAAAGTGGTTTTTCTTCGGATTTTTTTGTGCCATGGGCATCAGCTCTTGAAAGATTGGATTTTCGTGGTAATATATGACCACTAAATTTGGTTTCCCTCCGATTATTACCCATGTTTTTACATTCATGGAAATGTCAATTTATTCTGGCTTTTAAGGGAAAATGTAAGGAAAAAATATGAGAAAACCCACCATGATTGGACTCTTGAGCTGTTTCGTGCTTTGCCTCGGCGGGTGCAATCCAAGTGACAACTCCTCATCTTCCCCTGAAGGGAGTTCAACCGAAAACCCCTCTTCTTCGACTCAAAGCGGAACGTCCAGTCAAACCGGATCCTCTAGCCAAAGCGGCTCTTTGACTTCCGATAGCGGGTCCTCGGCCTCCGATAGTGGCTCTTCGTCCTCTTCCGCCTCGAGCGGGTCTTCATCCTCCTCGACTGAGCCCACGCCTTTTGACAATCTTCCGACCATCGACTACATAACCATCTTTGTGGAAAAGAGCGCCGGATATGACCACATCTGGGCCTGGGATGCTGACAACACCGAAGGGGCTGGCAAGCCCAACTACTCCGGCGGCGTATGGCCTGGGGTGGCCATGGGCGAATTCGATACCAATTGGTGGACCTATGACGTCCACGACGCCAACAACAACATCGGAGTGGTCTTTAATGGTGGCTCAAGTTCCCACCAAACCGGCGACCTCACTCTCAACAAAGAGGGTTATTGGTGGTTCCGGAGCGGCTCCATCAGCCAGAACAAGCCGGGCAGCGGCGGAGGTGGCGAGATTCCGGGCGAAGGTTATTACAATATTGGGGTCACGAACGCCCCTTCCTATACCGACTTCAAACTTTGGAGCGACTATCCCTCTTCCTATTGGACGACCGTGAACCCTTATCAAGGCACTAGGACCGACTTCCGTCAGGAATCGATCTACTTCGCCATGACCTCCCGCTTCTATGACGGGGACGCCACGAACAACGACGCTTGCTGGGATAACAAAAATAACCCCTCTACCGATCCGGCATGGCGGGGCGACTTCAAGGGCCTAATCGAGAAGATGGACTATATCAAAGCCTTAGGCTTTACAGCCATCTGGATCACCCCGGTCGTCGAGAACGCCTCCGGCTATGACTACCATGGTTACCACTCGATCAATATGGGGTCCGTCGATCCCCGTTACGAAAGCGAGGACGTTTCCTTTCAGAGTGTTATTAGCGCGGCCCACGCGCGGGACATGAAGGTCGTCCTCGACGTCGTCTTTAATCACACCGGGAACTTCGGGGACGAGAACCTCTTCCCGATGTTCATCAAAGACAACAACCGGACCCAACATGATTTCGGCACCGTGATGCACCTCAACACCAACGGGCCCATCCTCAAGAAATATCCGAATTATCAGAGCATGGATGGCGGGCAGCAATTCCAAGCCCGCACCATGACGATGAAGAGTAATGACGGAGACCCCCAAGGCATCTACCACCATGAACTCAATATGAGCTATGAGCAGTTCATCGAGCAAACCGGCTCGATGGCGGGCGACTGCGTGGACCTCAATACCGAGAACCCTCTCGTCGCTGAGTATCTCGTGAGGAAATACGGCGAGTTCATCCGCATGGGCGTCGACGCCTTCCGGATCGACACGATGAAGCACATCTCCCGTCTCACTTTTAACAAATACCTTTGGCCGTCTTTTTACGACTTCGCCTCCCGTTGTGGCAATTCCAATTTCTTCATGTTTGGCGAGGTGTGCACCCGTGTGCGGGAAGTCTGGAACCATGGCCAAGCCATCGATTCGGCGCCTTTCTACACTTGGAAAGAGAACAAGTCATACCCTTGGGGAGACAAAGACACTAACGTGGCCTCCACCCAAGCCCTTTGGACCGACAACGCCAACACCAATCAGCGGACCACTTCCAATGCCCGCCTTAATGGCACCACCTACCATGCCCCCGACCACTCGCAATGGTCCGGCACCTCGGTAATTGATTTCCCGATGCACCGGAACTTCCAATATGGCAGTGCGGCCTATTCGATGGCGGTGAACAATGACCAGTGCTATAACGACGCCACCTATAACGTCGTCTATGTCGACTCGCACGACTATGGACCAGAAATCGGCTCTGACGACACCATGCGTTACCCAGAGGGTGAAAGCGCGTGGAAGGAAAACCTCAACATCATGTTCACCCTCCGCGGCGTTCCTTGTATCTTCTATGGCTCGGAGATCCAATTCCAAGCCGGAAAGACGATCGACAAAGGAACCGAGATGGCTCTCTCGAACTCCGGAAGAGCTTACTATGGTGATCATCTAGCGGGGCAAGTCTCCGCGAGTGCCTTCGGAACCTACACCGCCTCCGGGCAAGTGCAGACGACTCTGTCGAACTCTTTGGCCCGCCACATCATCAAACTCAACAAAATCCGCCAGAAGGTCCCGGCCCTCCAGATGGGCCAGTACCAGACGTTTGGCTCTGGCATGTCCTATATGAAACGCTACACCAACGGAACGGTCGATTCGATTGCCCTCGTGAGCGTTTCCGGAGGCACGACCTTCTCAGGGATCCCCTCGGGCACGTATGTCGACTTGGTCTCGGGCAATCGGGTGACATCCTCCGGAAGTCTAAGTACCTCGGTTTCGGGCCAAGGAAACCTGGCCGTCTACGTCCAGGAAAACGCCTCGACGGGTACCTTACTTCCGGTTTCTTAAAACAAGATCACTTCATCGCATTTCTTGGCAAAGTGTCGGTGCCTTCTTCGACTAAATCTTTCACAATGGATCGCTTGATAAGCTAGTATTCTTTCACTTTTGGCACCTGATAAGTAATTAATTCATCATTTAGTTTATAGAATTTAGTTTTCCCATCGGTTTTTGACAATAAAATCTTTAAACTTTCCAGCCTTGATAGTTCCTTAAATGTTGCTTGTCTTGATATTTCCCTATTTGTCCAATTCTCATAAGTTTTGGATGTGAAATAATTCGTCTGCTTATTTATCATGATTCGCTTTATGTTGTACAAATCGTTGACTGATAATTGTTCTGCTTTTTCTTCAAACACATTTGCTATCGTGTTGCAGTTCTTATAAATAATCTGATATGCATTGGCTAAGCTTAAACAGAATATTAAGAAATATGTCAAATCGTTGCAAGAATCGCGAGATTCTTCGATTGCTTTGTAATACAAAACCTTTTCATCGTTGATTGCTTCGCTTAAGTACAGCGGCTCAAGAAGATGGTTGCCAAGAACGCGGATCCATAGATAAACCATACGAGCAGTTCTGCCGTTAAAATCGAAATATGGATGAATATAAAGGAAATAATAATGACAAATATGTGGCAATAGTTTGAACTCCCTATCCGTGTGTTCTCTGTTGATGATGTCTTTCACATAAACGAATAAGGAATTCATCGCCTCTTCAATTTTTTCGGCCGGACATCCAACGTATTCTTTGTTGCCCACCACCACGTCATCATAACGATAATATCTGTCTCCGATTAGATCATCATCATCGAGACAGTTTTTGGAGAGCAAATCATAAAGGTGTTTTAAATTGTCTTTGTTGAATTCTGGTTTGTCTAATACATAACGAAAACCATCATACATATTCTTGATTATTTGGTCATTCTTATTCTCATGTTTTTCATTTTTTATCACTTTCATGATTTGTCGTCTGGTTGTGTTTACGCCCTCTATTTTTAAAGAGCCTTCTAATTCAGAACACAAAAGAGAGAGGGCCTGTTCATCGAAAAAATTCTGGTTTCTATCCTTTTGTGTAATCCTTAAAAGCTCCTCGCTTGCGAATTCAAGGATCAATACTGACATTTCACAGGGGGCATAGAAATATATGTTCTTTGAATTAAAAGAATAGAGTGGTAAGTCGAATCTTGTTCCTTTTATCAGTCCAACTGGAGACGCCTTATTTGCCTTGAATTTATGATACTCGCCAACATCAAAGCCAGAGAAAAACAAGTTGTATTTTTTCTTGTACATCAAATCATCTTTTGAGAAATAGACTGGGCCGGATAACGCTGCCTTTAAGGCGCTCTCATACTTTGTGTTTTCCATCTTGTCAATCTCCGATGTCAACCTTATCGTAAACCCCGACCTAAAGTTTTGTCAACCTTATCGTAAACCTTTAATATTGTTCGGCCACCATAATTAAACATTACAAAACTCTGTCCCGTGAGAAGAAGCAGGAAACAGATTCAGGTCATTGTACGGTGTCTGTGTTGTACTCATATACCAAAACGATGAGAAAAAAAGTTGATAATAAGCAAGAGGTGTTTCTAAGATAAAGCCATTTTCTTTAGGATGACTTCAAAATGTTTCTTCCCATCCCATTATTTGTGAAACGACATTGGTCAATGTCTGAATAGGATTTCACCAACTGGTCAAGCACCATCCTATGTTAAGTCCTCAAGCTTAAGTAGCGGCCATCTCGCCAGTCTTGAAGTAGGAAATATTACCTAGTAATATTGTTACGTTTCCAAGATTGGAGAAAACAATGAAAAAGAATCCTTCCTTATTTGTCGTTTTGACCTTACTAGCCGCCGTGTTTGGTGGGGCCGCCTTTCTTCTTCTGATTGGTCCGGGCTTCCTTCGCACCGTCCCGAATAACGGCAACCCGTTCACCGAGACCCTCATGGCCTACGATTTCATCTTCGGCAACAAGACTCAGGCTTTGACCAATAACGGCTACGGGGCCCTCATCGCCGCCTTCGTCATGCTCGTTGTGGCTTTTGCCTTCATCTTGCTCGCCCTCCTCATGGGCTTCAGCTCCGGCATCAAGTTCGCGGGCTTCCTCGCCTTCGTGGCTGGCCTACTCGCCATCGCATCTGGCGTCATCTTCCTCCTCGCGAAGAACATCGTGAACGCTGACGCCTCTTACGCCATCCAATGGGGTTTCCTCGGCGCGGCGGTTGCCTCTCTCGCCACCGGTCTTCTCGCTGGCGTCTCCGGCATCGTTGGCCTCAAGTCGAAAGAATAGGATTTCTGTCTCTAGAGCCTCATCGTTTGATGGGGCTTTTTTCTTGGTCTAATAAAAAAGTAAGTAAGTATACTTTCGTCCCTGGCTGATGTTTTTCTTTCGTGATGGAATAATCATTGACGAGTTTTCGTCCCATGCGACAATGAGGATGCGGACGAGGAAACCCGTCTCGCTGCTCAAGCGGTCGATCGCCGCGTCTGAAGGGCCCCGCACATTGGCCGGCGGGAAAGTAATGGCAACGTCTATTCCTGGCCTCAGGGCGCAGGGAAAGGTGAGGGCTGGCGGCAGTCCCGACAAAAGACCGCTGGGGTTGTTCCCTCGCACGGAGGCGTCGTACCACTTCCGCGCGGAAATACTTGCAGAGATCCGCAAGGGTCTCTTTTCTTTTGTCGCTTATAATACCTATATGGTTAAAACCAATGTCATGCGTCTACTCGAATCCGCCCATGTCCCCTTTACTGGCCACGAGTACGACGAAGAGATCATCGACGGCGTCTCCGTTGCCTCCGCCCTCCACGAGGAACCGGATCGCGTTTTCAAGACCCTGATCGCCCGGAGCGACAAAGGAACGCTCTACGCCTTTGACGTCCCCGTCGCTGCCGAACTCGACCTAAAAAAGGCCGCCAAAGCGGTCGGGGCCAAATCTATCGAAATGATTCACCTGAAAGAGCTGCTTCCTCTTACTGGTTACGTTCACGGCGGCTGTAGCCCCATCGGCCTCAAGAAACCTTATCCGGTTTATCTCGACGAGACGGCCCAACTATGGGACACCATCTTCGTAAGCGGTGGCAAGCGCGGTTTTCAAATCGAAATCGCGCCGACCGACTTGGCTCGTTTCTGTCAGGCGAGTTTCGTCCCGTTAACGGTTTAGGCTTCGAAAAGATGGGCGATGGCCATGAGGGTGGTCAAGTCTTCTTTAAGCCCGTCAAGTTTGGGGCTATCGATATCAAGGATTCCGATGACGTTTTCCCCTGCGAATAGAGGGAAACAGACTTCGCTTTTAACGATGGGGTCGCAGGAGATGTAACCCGGGAACTGGCTGACGTCATCGACGTAGAGGGGCTTTTTGGCCCCGAAACAGGTGCCAACCACGCCTTTTCCTGGCTTTATAGTATTTATGAGAATAAGTGGTATATTTTTCTTTAGCCCTTTTTTTAGCAACAGCGCAATTAGTGCTAGAGTTAGGGTGGGTTTTCATTTTTTGTGGCATTTTTAGTGTTTAATGTTATCCCTAAAGATTATAAGTTTTTGGAAAATATAGATTTTATTATGTTTGTTATTCTTATTTTTAAAGAACTAATAATAGGATTACTTATAGGTTATTTTATGGCTCTTGTTTTTTCTGTAATACAGATTGCCGCTGAAATTAGCAGTACTAGTATGGGATTCATGATGGCTAATACATTTGACCCTATGATACAAAGTCAAACAGCAGTTTTAGGACAAATGAACAACTTATTTTTATTAGGGATATTTTTTGCTTATGGAGTACATAGAAAAATAATATATTATTTGGTTGAAACATTTAACTATGCTAAAGTAGGCCAGTTGTATTATAATATAGACAATATAACAAAGTTTTTTATTGAAAATTTTGTATATTATTTTATGATATCGGTTCAAATGGCTCTTCCTATAGTAGGAGTGCTTCTTTTAATAGACTTTACCTTAGGAATACTATCTAGAATAGCACCGCAAATGAATGTTTTCTTTGTTGGGATGCCTTTAAAATTAATTATAGCATTTATCGTATTAATACAATTTGCACCGTATTTTGTTAATTTTTCAATATTAATATTTGAAAAAGGATTGCCAAGACTGTACGAATTAATAAGAATTTCAGTGAATTAGAGGGTTAAATGGAAGAGATAATAAAGTTAAAACTTAACTTACAACTATTTGCCCAAGAAGGCGGAGAAAAAACAGAAGCAGCAACACCTAAGAGAAGAAGTGAAGCTAGGAAAAAAGGACAAGTTGCAAAAAGTCAGGATCTTCCGCAAGTAATAACACTTTTAGCAGGTATCATAATAATAAATATATTTTCATCATATTTTTATGAAACAATGACTGTAGAGTTCAATAAGTTTTTTTCAGAGGTACATAATTCTGTTATGACAATGGAACTTTTACAAGAAAAGATAATTCAGGCATTATATCTATTTTTTATGGTAGTAACACCAATTTTGTCAGTTGTTCTTATTGGAGGGGTATTAAGTAACTACTTGCAAGTTGGATTTCTTTTTACTTGGGATCCCCATGGATTTCTTTTTACTTGGGATCCCCAT
>Ga0183099_1000611_pt1 | contig 24492 bp, 21 predicted proteins | sample Biomet1_FD_127788 | JGI IMG/M metagenome (GOLD analysis project Ga0183099, IMG submission 127788) | Microbial communities from bioreactor (seeded with anoxic lake sediment) at LBNL, California, USA - Biofuel metagenome 1 | ecosystem: Engineered > Bioreactor > Anaerobic > Unclassified ...
CGGTAAAAATACCGTTTTTAGCTGCCGGCAGCACGCAGCTGCGAATAACCTGCCAGCGTGTCGCGCCGAGCGCGTACGCGCCTTCCCTGTATTCCTGGGGAACGGCGCGGATAGCGTCTGCGGTAACAGTCGTGATCGTAGGAAGAATCATAAGAGCGAGCACCAGCGAGGCCGACAGCACGGTGAATCCGTGAGGCAGATTGAACAAATTCTTAATAAACGGGACAAGCAGCGTCAGACCGAGCCAGCCGTACACGACCGACGGTATGCCGGCGAATATGCTCACCGCCGGCTGCAGTATGCGTGTTCCTGCGACAGGCTGTATCTCCGTCATAAACACGGCGGCCGAAAAACTGAACGGCATGGATATGAGCAGCGCGAGGCCGCATGTCAGCAGAGAGCCGACGATGTAGATAAGCGCGCCCACCTTTCCGCCGCCGGTTTCGGTATCTTCCGGTTTCCAATCGGAACTGAACAGAAATTCCAAAACAGAATGTTTGTACGTCGTAAAAGTTCCGATTCCCTTTACCAGAAGAAAAAAACCTATCGACAGCGTAAGCACTATAACGAGTATGCCGCAGACTGTTACGGTTATTTTCCCCGGATATTCCTTATAAACCATTTCTCTGTTATGCAAATTAGTAATCCTCTTTGTCTGCTTACAACAACGGCGCATATAAAGAAAAACGGGCTGCCCCTCCGTTCTCCGAACCGGAAGGACAACCCGGAAACTGGTCAGTACTTAGCGGGAAACCTTCATCTTTGACGCAACACAGTATCCCTGTGCTTCCATCAGTTTACCGTACTCGGGTCCCATGATGTACGCAATAAAATCGTTCGCGGCTTTGTTTGCCGTTCCCTTCGTATACATATGCTCATATCCCCATACCGGATATGTGCCGCTGTAGGTATTCTGCATCGTCGGAGCCACACCGTCGATGGAAACAGTGCTCACGGCCGTGTTGTTCACAAGATAAGAAAGCGCAAGATAGCCGACAGCGCCTCTGTTCTGCGATACCGTCTGGAGCAGCGTGCCGGAATCGTCCGTTTCGAGTGATTTGTTCGACGCTTCGTCGTTGTTGTCAAGCGCGTACTGCTTAAAAAGCGCGCGCGTTCCCGACGTTGTCGGACGCGTTACGAGCAGGATCTGTTCATCCGGACCGCCAACGTCTTTCCAGTTGGTGATCTTCGCCGTAAACACGCCGATGAGCTGCTGTTTGGTAAGATTCTTCACCGTCTTCGCAATGTCGTTGTTAATAACCGGCGCCATCGTGATAACGCATACTTTGTGATCTACGAGCGCAGCCGCTTTTTCGGCGCTGAGCTTGCTTTCGGCGAACACGTCCGAGTTTCCGATATCCACGCTGCCGTCGGAAACCTGCGCAAGGCCGGTACCGGAACCGCCGCCGCTCACGTTCACGGATACGCCGGGATTAACGCTCCTGTACTTCGCAGCCGCGTCCTTTACGAGCGGGAGCAGTGCGGAGGAACCGGAAGCCGTAACGGTAACGGCGGTAACTTTTTTTCCGGAATCTTTCGTTCCGTTTGCAAACGCAGCTGAACCGGCTGCGATCATCATCATCATTCCGAATACAGAACATGCAATTTTTTTCATTTACAATCTCCTTGTACAAATGAATTGTCGGCTGTTCGGATGCACGTTTTCCATGCCCCGCAGCAAACAAGCACACTCTATCGGGAGACTGTTTCTTTTGTGTAAATCAAATGTTAAATATTAGTTAATGACGCTTTTATTACGGACAGAAATACTATTTGCAATTTTCTCGAGCGGTGTCACTTCGCACGCGCCTCCGAGCGAGATCGCTTCCTTCGGCATACCGAACACGATGCACGATTCTTCGTCCTGCGCGATCGTATATCCGCCCGCGTCGCGTATCGCTTTTAACCCTGCAGCACCGTCGCGGCCCATTCCCGTAAGCAAAGCCGCGATACAGTTCTTTCCGACGCTTTCGGCGGCGGAATTGAACAGTACGTCGACCGCAGGACGCTGACCGAACAGCTTGGGGCCGTTTTTAATACGTATGATACGGTTCGCACCCGAAGAGGCAACGAGCATGTGATATCCGCCGGGCGCGATATAAATCGTTCCCGGCATGACCGTTTCGCCGTTTTCCGCCTCCTTTACGTGAAGCGCGCACAGCGAATCAAGACGTTCCGCAAAAGACGCCGTAAAGCGCTCAGGCATGTGTATAACGGCGAGCGCCGGCGGAAAATCCGGCGTAAAATGAGTGAACACTTCTTCCAGCGCGATCGTACCGCCAGTCGAAGCGCCGATAACTGCGAGCCTGTTCGTGGTCGAAATATGCGACAGCGTATGCTGAACAGGGACGGCAGACCGCCCTTGTTCTTCAAGGCGCGCAGAAGCCGAAAAAAGCCTCGAAACAGGACAGGACGCACCTTCCCGGATTTTATAGCACAGGTCTTCTATGATATCGCCGACGGAAAGCGGCCCGCCCGGTTTATGCACGATGTCGACCGCCCCCAGTTCCAGAGCCTGAATCGCCGCAGGATTATTTGTTGAAACAAGCGAACTCACGATAATAACGGGCATCGGTTTGTATTTCATCAGATACCGCAGAAATGTCAGACCGTCCATCCGGGGCATTTCAATATCAAGCGTTATAACGTCGATGTTTTCAGTCTCTATTTTATTGCGCGCAATAAACGGATCGCCGGCAGTCCCGACAACTTCAATTTCCGGACACGCGGACAATTCCCGGGACAGAATATCCCGGACAATTGCAGAATCGTCAACAATAAGAACTCTGATTTTTTTCATTCCCAAGCGCTCCTGGATCAATTCGTACGGCGGTATATGGAACTGCCCGTTTTCTTAAGATTTTCAGGCTGCTGAAGCAGAACTTCCGCATGACCTATGAAGAAAAATCCTCCTATGCGCAAATTCGACGTAATAGTCGAAATTGCCTGTGAACGCGACTGTTCATCAAAATAGATAAAAACGTTACGGCAGAACACATAATCAAAAAGCTGCGGAAATTGTATCGTATCCATCAGATTTATATTTTTGATAGATATATAATTGCGCAGCGAACGGTCTATCGTATAATATTCATCGCCCCGTGGAGAAAAATACCGCTCTTTTACCGCAGGAGGCGTCTGTGCAAGCCTGCTTTCATGATAAACTCCGCGGTTAAATTCGGCAAGTACGTTCCTGTTAACGTCCGATGCAACAATGTGAAAATTCCGTATTCCTGCGTCAATAAGGGTCATCGCGATCGAATACGGTTCTTCCCCGGTAGAACAGGCTGCACACCATATCGTATATACTGTCCGCGGAAAGCGGCGCATATCGGCCACAAGTTCGCGGAAATGATCCGGTTCACGGAAAAAGAACGTATGGCACGTCGTGATGTCGAAATAAATTTTTCAAGACACGCCCGGTCGTTCGAAGCCAGACGCTTGCACAGCTCATCCGTACTGGAATAGTCTTCCAGTGTCATAAAGCGTTCAAGTTTCGGCAGCAGCCGCGACACTTTATCCGTGCCTATATACAGGCCGTATTTACGGTATGCAAGATCCGTAATGGTATCAAGCTGCCGTTCAGTGATTTCTATCATAGTTTTCCCACCCGCAGCCGGTTAGCATGACACCGCCCGGCTGCTTTCTCCTTTCAAACCGGTTTAAAGTCCTCGTCGTTTTCAAACGAAATCGTATGGCCGTTCTTCGTTTCAGAAGCATCGGTGCCGGCAGCTTTCTGACCTGCGTCTTTTCCCTGCGAAGGATCCTTCCCCTGCGAAGTATTTTTCCGCTGCGCCGTTTCCGGCGGTTTTTTCTGATCGGCGGACTTCCCTTTTGGCTGCTCGTGTCCGGAAGGTACCCGGCGCTCAGAAACAGCCGCGGCGATACGGCGTTCTTTCAGCGTCCGGTCAGACAGAATCTCAGAATCCGATCTGTCGTCGTAGTTTTTCCCGCTCACGATAAGATACAGCGTGTCGACTATATCGTTAAGCCCCGTCACCTGGCTTTGCAGCTCCTCTGCCGCACTTGCCGTTTCCTCAGCGCTTGACGCGTTCGTCTGAACAACCGTGTCGAACTGTATCATCGCCTTATTAACCTGATTAATACCCTCGTCCTGCTGGCCGGAAGCCGTTTCAACTTCGCGGTTCATTTCCATCACCTTCTTTGAGTTGGAAAGAATATCTTTAAAGATCTCGGACAGCTCTTTGGAAATGGACATGCCGGAATCCACGTTTTTAAGCGTGTCCTTTATCATGGTTGCCGTTTCCTTCGCCGATTCCGACGAACGGTTCGCAAGATTCTTGACTTCGTCCGCAACGACCGCGAATCCCATGCCGGCTTCACCCGCGCGCGCGGCTTCTACCGCAGCGTTAAGGGCGAGCATATTCGTCTGGAACGCAATGTCGTCTATCACGTCTATGACGTTCTTTATGTCTTCCGTGGATTTGGAAATATTGTTCATCGCCATGAGCATATCGGCCATTTTATCGTATCCGTTCTGGCTCGCTTCCGTCGCCTTTTCGGAAAGGAGACTGGCCTGACGCGTGCTGCCAAGATTCTGCCGCACCATCGAAGACAATTCCTCCATCGACGACGTCGTTTCCTCAATGCTCGACGCCTGCTCCTGCGCGCCGTTCGCGATTTCCTGGGACGCGGTAGAAAGCTGCGAGCTTGAAATATTGATCTGCGACGAACTTTCCGACAGATCCGTCACGATCTTTGATACAGGCTTGGTAATACTGCGCGTAATAATGATCCCGAGAGTAAGAGACGTGGCAAGCCCGATAAGGATCGCGAATATAATTACCGTGATAGACATGAAGGACATCTCCAGGCTCGACTGATACGCCGCCTTACTCTCTGCAACCTGTACTTCGATCAGTTTTTCTATCGCGGGAGTAAGGGTCTGCAGCCGCGTCGTGGCAATGACATCCGTTAAATACTGCGCGGCTCCGCCAAGGTCGTTTTTATACGTAAAATCATACACCCGTTCGGACTTTTCAAGATAGTCTTCCGCTGCCGTCTTGATCGTCTGAATGAGCTGTTGTTTTTCACCGGTCGGATTCAGCGACTCAAACTTCGTTATTGAATCATTAAGCGCGGTGCCTTCCTGCCTGAAATTTTTCAACGACGTGTCTGTCTGCTGTTTCGTTTTTCCCTGCAGGTTCGCGCCGGAAAGTTCACAGCGGATCGTCTCGACGTTCGTCTGGATCATACCCGCATATTCAACTCCGAGCACGCTTTTCGTATACATTTCGGTTACAAGGGCGCTGACGGTTTTTGTCGCATACAATCCAATGAACCCGATCACCGCGGCGATTGTCGACAGAACAACCGCCATTAAAACAATTCTGAACCCTATTCCTTTCTTCTTCATAAAAATTTCTCCTCTCTCCAATCGGCAGAAAACCTGCCGTATACGTTACGAAACTTCTGCCTGTACCATCGCAGAATCTTTTACTACAGCAAGTTCTTCATCATTCAACACTTTAAGCACATCAAGGACGATTTTCATCCCTTCGGGCGTGTCCGCGATACTCTTGATGTATTCGCTCTTAATCTTCGCGTTGATATACGGAATTCTCGACATCTTGTCGTCTGGTATATTCACCACCTCCTGAATAGCGTCAACGACCAATCCCATTAAAATATTCTCTTCCTCATACTTTACTTCGACGACGATAATGCAGGTTCTCTTCGAATATTCCTGAAACGCGATTCCGAACTTAAGCCTGAGGTCGATTATCGGGATGATCTGCCCCCGCAGGTTTATGACGCCGCGTATAAACTGAGGGGTCCTGGGCAGGGGCGTTATGGCCGTCATGCCCATAAGTTCCTTCACCTTCAGGATATCCATGCAGTAATTTTCATTGTCGACTGTAAAACTGAGAAAGCGCATACCATTAAGCACTTTGCGCTTCGTCATTTCCATATCTGTGCCTCCTCTTTCATCACAAAATTATTCAGTCTGTTCCCGCCGTTACGCAAGAATGTGCTGTATCGTTTCGAGCAGCTTGTCCGGCTCGCACGGCTTTACGACCCAGCCTGTTGCTCCAAGCGATTTTGCCTTTGCCCGGAATTCCTCTTTCGTTTCCGTCGTCAGCATAAGAACGGGCGTCGTTTTATATTCCGGCAGCTGTCTGACTTTTTCAAGCAGCGTCAGGCCGTCCATATTAGGCATATTCACGTCGAACAGAAAAAGAGAGACCTGACCGCACGACGGAAGCGCAGAAAGCGCCTTTACTCCGTCCTCCGCTTCGCATACCTCGAAAGCCGAAATAAGTCCGTTCCGGATGATGTTGCGGATCGTGGCAGAATCGTCAACCAGCAGTATTTTTTTCACGTACAACCTCCTAAAAAAGTTCTATGCCGCGGTTATTGATCGAAAGATCAATTTCCGCGTCCGAAACCGTTTTCTTAATACCCCGTTCCAGCGCACGGAGTTCGTTTTCAGTAGTAAGCCTGCGGCGGACGGCAGACGCGACGGTCGCCGCCTTATCTTTGTCCAGAGGCGGCAGTGACGCCGGGCAGACCGTTTCCGCCTTTTCTCCGACGTACGCGCAGAAATCACCCGCGACCAGATTCAGATTGCCGATCTCCTGACTTGTTATTTCATGAAGCTGCACTACGGGAGAAATCACGTCCATGCTCTTCGTCAGAGAATTAATAATACCTATGACGCCGTCGTACAGACTTTCAAGTTTCGGAAAATAATCTTCCAGCGTGTGTTCAAACACCGAAAAACCGTTCTGCCGCTGCGTGACGACTTCAAGAATCTTATTTTTATTATCGCCGAGTCCTGACGCTATGTTCGAAAAAATTCCACGCGTTTCGTTAAGCATCTTCCGGATTTCTGCAAGTCTGTTTTCCGTATCGGATGAAAGCCTTTTTATTTCTCCGGCAATGATCCGGAAACCGCTGCCGGCGTTACCGGCACGGGCAGCTTCAATGGACGCGTTAAAAGAAAGAATACGTATCTGTTCCGATATTTCGCCTATATCGCCGGCTATATCCCCTATGTGCCCGGATACTGTCTTTAATTCTCCCATGTGTTCGTCGATCGTGGCGAACACGTCCTGTATCGTTCCTGACAGACCCTTGAGGTCCCTGTTAAAATCGTCGCTTTCGCTGCGGAGCCGGGTGATCGCGGCTTTATCCTTTACGTCGCTTTCAAACGCGCTGATATTCGAAAGAAACGTTTTGCTGCTCTGTTTTATGTGAAGCAGTTCCGCTGAAATAGGTTCCGTGGTGGAACTGAGCGTGCGTGAAATTGAAGTACACAGCTCTTCCATAACCGGACACAGAAGCTGGGTACGCGCGGCTATATCGCAGACCGCCGCCGAAATTTCAGATGCATCGTCCGCTTCCGCCTGCTGCGGAACAACCGGAACCGGAACTGCCTCGGTCACTTCCGGCGTACCGGCAGCAGGTACCGCCTCCTGTACGCCGGAAGCGGGAGCGTTGTTTATTCTCATAAGGAAGGCAATTCCCAGCGACTGGGGAATAATTACAACAGCGCTGAAAACAACTATCCGCGCGTCCATTTTCCCGTACGCCACGAAAAACAAAACGGCTGAAAGAGTAAAGGATAAAAAAATTAACACAACCGGAATGAGTCTTACTGTATTGCGCTTACTGGATACCGGTTCTCTGTCGTTCATGCAGCACCACCTTCCTGCCCTCGCCGGCTCACTTTTCCAAGTTCTATCACCTGTTCAATGTCAAGGACAAAACCTATAGAACCGCCTGCAAGAACGGAACCGGAACTTATTCCCTGAAGGTTCTTAAAGCAGGCTCCCAGATTTTTAATAACAACTTCCCGTTTCGCTATAATTTCGTCGTTAAGTACGGCAAACTGCTCGCCGTTGACGTTTTCTACGATCGTAGCGATGTTTCCCGCGCCGGCGTTATCCATATTAAACACTTCCGCAATGCTGATTATAGGGATCATTCTGCCGCGCAGATCGAGCACCTGCACGCCGGTCGCAACCTGATGAATCTGTTCTTCCTTCACTTTGAACGATTCGATCACGGAAGCGATCGGGATAATGAATATATTGTCTCCTGTGCGCGTAAGCATACCGTCGATGATCGCCGTGCTCAGAGGGAAATGGAGGGAAAACGTTGTACCCTTACCAGGCCTGCTTTCCGTCGTAATATGCCCCTTCGCCTTTGCGACCGCTTCCTTCACAATATCCATACCGACACCGCGTCCGGAAATAAGATTCACCGAATCGTTGGTTGAAAACCCCGACACGAATATAAGGTTGTTCACCGCCGTGTCGCTCATTTCAGGCACGTCCTTTTCGCGGATAAGACCTTTAGCCAGAGCCTTTTTAATTATTTTCTCACGGTCAAGTCCGCGTCCGTCGTCGCCCACCGATATGACGATATTATTACCGCGGCGCTCGGCGCTGATTTTAACCGTCCCCTCGGCGTTTTTTCCCGCCTGAATCCGTTCGTCGGCATTCTCTATTCCGTGGTCAAGCGCGTTTCTGATAAGGTGCATGAGCGGTTCTTCAAGAGACTCGATCAGCGTACGGTCAATTTCAAGATCCTCGCCTTCGAATACAGTCTGCACCTGCCTGCCAACTTTTTGAGACGTGTCGCGGATAATCCGTCTTGCGGTGCCGAACAGCATGTGAACGCTTTCAGTCCTGAGCTGCATTCCCGCGTACTGAAGCGTTCTTGCAATTTTCCGCACCTGCGGAAGCCCCTCCGTATCTTCTTTCATCTGTCCGAGGCAGATTAAAAGTTCCCCGATCATGTCGACCAGATAATTCACTTTTCCCGTTTTTACTTTTACGACGGAATCCTCGGAGTCTGTTTTTTTTACGGAATGGTCTTCGTTTTTCTGCTCCCGTGCGGCAGCTGTGTCCGGCGGAAGAGGATTCTTTTCTTCCGGAGCAGGAGACGGAGAAGCTGAAACAGCGGACGGAACCGCAGTACCGGAACCGGACGTGAACTGGGCGAGACTTGACGAATACGCTGCGACGGGAGCGGAACAATACGCGTCAAAGTTTCCTTCCTTAAGATTTTTCGCCATCTCCTGCGCAAGGTCCAGGCTTTTCAGCAGCATATCTACGATCTCTTTTGTAACGGACATTTTTCCGGAACGCAGCAAATCGAGCAGATTTTCTGTCTGGTGCGACAGCGTTCCGAGCGACGTAAGTTTTAAAAACCCGCATTCGCCTTTTACCGTATGAAAAATTCTAAAAAGCTCTTTAACACCTTCCGTATCTCCGGGGTTCTCTTCCAGCCCGAGGATCAGTTCCTGCGCGCGCGAAAACCGGCCTTCGCAGTCGCTTATAAACAGCTTTAGCTGGTCTCCGTCTATCTCTGCCGGATTTTCGCTGATTTGTTCCGCAACAGAAGCCGGCGCGGACGTTATTGGTTTCTCTTCTTTAAAAACCGCGTCCGCTTTTGTCCTGCGTGTGTCTTCGGTTATCTCTCTGACTATCCATGCTTGAATTTGTTCGCCTTTTGCTCCGGCGACGGGATTATCTGATTCAATGTAATACCGTATTAAATCAAGACCTTCAGATATGCATGAAGTAAAATCGTGGAAACTGTCGTGAAGTTCTTTTCTGGATATCTCCAGCAATTTCGCACAGAGTTTCAGCGCCGTATCATCACTGCATTCTGATGAAATTTTTTCAATATTGCTGATAATTTCGGACATAGTCATCACGTCGCCGGGTTCATACGCAATTATCAGCTTCGTGATTGTGTCGAGTAAGGGACTGAAATAATCCTGTTTGTTCATCAAAGACAATGTATTCCTCCTTTCTGCAGGCTATCTGCTGTAACTCTTTGACTGAAGAACACACGATATCGCTCTAATCATTATAACAGTCAATATCACGGTTTCAAGTCAAAAAAAAATTTAATCATCGTTTTTATACGCACTACAGCAGACATCTGTCGTCGGGATACGCCTGTATGACGGCAAGAAATTCATCATATGTTCTTACGAATGCATCAACACATTCGGGAGCAAACTGTTTTCCGCGCTGCCCGACAATTTCCGCCCGTGCCTTTTCCGGCGTCCACGGTTCCTTATAACTGCGCCGGCTCACCAGTGCGTCAAACACGTCCGCGAGAGAAACTACGCGGCTCACTGGATCTATCTGTTCGCCGCGCAGCCTGCACGGATACCCGCTGCCGTCCCAGCGCTCATGGTGCTGAAAAGTGATTATTCTTGCGTAACGCATGATCGTTCCCGCTGCGTTTTCAAGCATTTTCTTTCCATATATAACGTGCTTTTTCATCTCTTCTTTTTCCTCAACTGACAGGCGCCCCGATTTTTCCAGTATTTCATTGGGCACCATAAGTTTTCCAATGTCGTGCATCATGGAGGCAATGCGGATGTTTTCTATATCCCGTGCTGAAAATCCGAGATCCTCTGCAAGGATTCGGCAGTATTCCGAAACACGCTTCGCATGATTTCCGGTTCCGCCGGACTTTGACTCAAGAATTTCTGCAAACGATATGATCACGTTTTCCTGTGCGGACAGCATTTCCTTTGATCGTTCCGCTTCCATAGTCGCGGCGGTACGTATCAGCACAGCCTGATGAATATTATTAAAATTACTCTTTACCAGAAGCAGGAACAGGACGAACAACAGAACGCACGTACAGTCGAGCCATACGGAAAAAACACTCAGCGCCGTTCCGTGCAGAAAACGAGAAAAATACGGAGTAAATTTCATAAGCCCGATCGTTATGACAAGAATAATACTTCCCGCCGCGCAGAAAAGGCTGCAGTCAACTTCTTCGCTGCGTTCCGTTAAAAAAGCAATCTGCTCCTTAAAGAGCAGAAACCATATCGTGAATAGTATAATGGTAACGCCGACGTCCGCAGGCACACATCCGGTCATCATGCCGCTGATAAATTTCATAAAAATAAACGACACGTAGATAAAAAGCGCTATTTCCGACCGTTGTTTGATAAGTCTTCCGTATAAATAACAGAACGGAGCGAACGGCAGTAAGTAAGCGAGCACCGTCGTTACCGCCTGTACCGCCCATGGGACCGACGGCACGGCGGAACCGACAGAATTAACAAGTTCCACGCAGCATACGTACGCGCCGGGAGAGAGTAGAACAGTTTTTATTATTCCGGTCAACGCGTCTTTCTTCCGCAGCTGTTTTAAGAAAAAGACATACGTAAAAAAAACGAACAAGACTGTCGAAGCAAACACCGGAATGTACATCATCAGCTTAAACACCCGTATACTCCCCCTGCATATTGTTAATTCCCCGCACAAAAACCACGCAGCCGTTCTGCGTTTCTTTCAGTCTTTCCTGCGGTATGTCGAACATCCCGTCCTGCTCAGCTTCGCAGGTTCAAACAGAAGAACTTCCGACTGCCCGATAAACAGCAAACCGTCCTTCCGCAGATTGGCCGTTATGTTCTCCAGCGCGCGTTTTCTTGATTTTTCATCAAAATAAATAAACACGTTCCTGCAGAACACATAATCAAACAGTCCCGGAAAACGGACACTGTCCATCAGATTTACTTCCTTGATCGACACAAAATCACGCAGCCGCCGGTCTATGCTCCAGTACCCGTCCTCTTCGGGAACAAAGTACCGTCTGCGCACCGCGTCATCCGTGCGGAAAAACCGGTTTTCATGGTAAACTCCGCGGTTAAATGCCGCGAGCACGTTCCTGTTCACGTCGGTCGCCGTAATGTGAAATCCGGTGATGCCCGCGTCAAGGAGAGTCATAGCGATGGAATACGCCTCCTCTCCCGTTGAACACGCGGCACACCAGATTCTGACTCTGCCGTTTTCGTTTCTGCGGATATCGGAAACAAGGACGGCAAACTGCTCCGGGTCGCGGAAAAAAAACGTATGACTCGTCGTAACAAAACCGGCAAGCGCTTCATAACACTGTTCGTCTCCGGCAGACAACCGGCTGCATAATTCTTCGCTGTCAGCGCAGCAGCCCCGGCGGATCATGTCTCCGAGGCGGAATTTTAACCGTTCGTACGTGTCCTTCCCCACTTTGATACCGAATTTCCGGTATATAGCCGACGCTATCTCATCAAGCCGGAAATCAGTGTCTGACGCGTCCCATTCACAAAGATCGCTCAAACCGGTTTAAAATCGTCGTCGTTCTCGAACGAAATAGTATGCACACCGGTCGGCGCCGACTGTTCTTTTTTTACAGACGAAACCGGGGCAGCCTGTTTACCTCCGTCGTCCGCCTGTCTGCGAACACCAGCCGCTGCTGAATGCTGAACGAGCGCCTGCCCTGAGGAAGCAGCCGGACGGACAGTCCGCGCCTTCGGCTGCTGCACGGAAGAAATCTGCGACGTGTTTTTATACGACTTGCCGCTTACTATCAGGAACAGGTTGTCCACAACCTGGTTCAGGCTCGTCACCTGACTCTGCAGTTCTTCAGCGGCACCCGCAGTCTCTTCTGCGCTCGACGCGTTCGTCTGCACGACCGTGTCGAACTGTATCATTGCCTTATTAACCTGATTAATACCCTCGTCCTGCTGGCCGGAAGCAGTCTCAACCTCGCGGTTCATTTCGAGTACTTTCTTGGAATTAGTAAGAATGTCCTTGAATATCTCGGACAGGTCTTTGGAAATAGTCATGCCATCCTCAACGTTTTTAAGCGTCTCCTTGATCATCGTGGCGGTTTCCTTCGCCGATTCCGACGAGCGGTTTGCAAGATTCTTCACTTCGTCCGCAACAACCGCAAAGCCCATGCCCGCTTCACCCGCGCGCGCTGCTTCTACAGCCGCGTTCAGCGCGAGCATGTTCGTCTGGAACGCAATGTCGTCTATCACGTCTATGACGTTTCTGATGTCTTCGGTTGATTTTGAAATATTGCCCATCGCAGAAAGCATGCTGGACATTTTGTCAAATCCGTTCTGGCTCGCTTCCGTCGCCTTTTCAGACAGCAGACTCGCCTGCCTCGTGTTTCCGAGATTCTGCCGTACCATCGACGAAAGTTCCTCCATGGAAGAAGTCGTTTCCTCAATGCTCGACGCCTGTTCCTGGGCGCCGTTCGCGATTTCCTGCGATGCGGCAGACAACTGCGTGCTGGACACGCCTATCTGCGACGAACTGTCGGACAAGCTGTTCACTATTTTTGTAACGGGCTTCGTTATGCTTCTGGTTATTGTTATACCGAGCGTCAGTGAAACGATCAAACCGACAATTATCGTCATAATAATAATTACTATCGACATCGAGGTCACCTGTTTACTCAGCTCATAATCTGATTTTGCCTGATCGATCTGCCCCGAAATCAGCTTATTCACGGCGGGTTCAAGTTTTTCGGTCCGAACCGGAACTATAACCGAATTCATATATTTATCGGCTCCGGTAAAATCACCATTTTCGATATATGGAAATATCCCCAGACCTTTTTCGCCGTATTCCTTTCCCGCTTCTTTAACCGTCTGAAGAAGAGCCTTCCTTTCCGCTAAAACGATGTTCGTTGACTCGTAATTCGCTACCGCCTCATTGAATACGATAAACTCATCCTGAAACTTCTTTTTAGCCGCTTCAGTCTGTTCTTTCGTCCGTCCCGTCGTATTTGCGTCAAGCAGCACCGATCTACCCGTTAAAATTGCTATTTCTATATCCTGTACATATTTGACTCTTCGGACCGACTTATTATACATCGTGTCCACAAGACCCGCGACTTTTCGCGTCGTATATAATCCTACCGTTCCAATAACCGCGGAAATCGCAGAGATTATTACGGCCATTACTATGATTCTGAATCCTATTCCCTTCTTTTTCATAACGCATTTCTCCATGTATAGTTTCTGTAAAACCGTCACTGCCTGTTTCTCCGATACAGGCGGCCGTCCATATTAATTCCGATCCGCCCCTGTTTCCGCAGAATCCCTTACGACTGCAAGTTCATCCTCGCGGAGCACGCGAAGCACGTCGAGCACGATCTTCATTCCTTCCGGAGTGTCTGCTACGCCGCGTATGTATTCGCTTTTTATTCTGGCGTTGATATACGGTATCTTCGACAGTTTGTCGTCAGGAATGCTCACTACGTCCTGGATGGCGTCCACGACGAGCCCCATCAGTACGGTTTCCCCGTCGTATGCTACTTCCACGACAATAATGCACGTCCTTTTGGTATACTCGCGGAACACAAGTCCGAACTTGAGACGGAGGTCCACAACCGGTATGATCTGCCCCCGGAGATTAATCACCCCTCTGATAAACGCAGGCGTTCCGGGCAGCGGCGTTACGGCGGTCATTCCCATGAGTTCCTTTACCTTAAGGATGTCCATGCAGTAATTTTCGCCGTCGAGCGAGAAGCTCAGGAAACGTGCTCCGTTCAGCAGTTTCCGCTTCGTCATTTCCATCTTCGTACCTCCCTGGTTTCATTTCCCCCCGGTTTTCGCTCCCCTACTTATTTAAACTCGAACACTTTTATTGGCAGAATGTTTATATTTCCATGCACGCGGAATATGACAGTAAATTAACAGCGCAACCCTTATTAAGGATTATTATTTTTGTTATTATACTATTGGATTAAGGGGATAATGTCATTGATTTAAATCAATCTACTAAGCGCCGTTCGCCTAAAACGCAACTAATCTGCGTTTCTGATACGGCTCAGAGTTTCCGGAGTGATCCCCAGATATGAAGCGATATTCTGTCCGTTCAGATACGACGCCAGCTCTTTTTCGTCCCTGATGAACTGTTCATACCGTTTTCTTGCGTTATCGCTCAACAGGAGTTTAATATGTTTCTCCAGGCTGCAAAGTCTGGATTTCTCAAGATTATACGCAAATTCAAACGCGTGCGAATCAACGGCAACCCTGCGCCGGAACACGTCCTGATCTATAACCAGCACCTTTGCCGGGATAACAGCTTCAATAATAATGTCGCAGTCCGAAGAAACCGTCGAAAACGTCAGTGAATCAATAATTCCCCCGGCAGTCAGATATTCCAGCGTACACTCGTGGCCCGAATCCGTTTCATAGTACACGCGCAGTATACCATCAAGAATAAAGCCGAACGTCGGCACAAGGGTTCCGTATTCAAAAAAATGCTCACCGGGAGAATAACTGCATATTCTGCCCTCCTTTTCCAGCAGCTCAAAAACGTTTCGTATTCCCGCGCCGCCGTCTCCGTATTCCGCCGCTCCGTAATACCCGTTCTCCAGTCTTTTTGGCTGTGCGGCAGCGGTCGCTGCATTCAGAAACACGCTGCCTTCGGAAAAAGTGTCCCGTACGACCGTCACGTATTGGATACGGTTCTGGCCCCATACGCACGACGAAATATGAACTTCCAGCTTTTTCATTTTCCCGCCCGCCAGCCGGTGCACCGCGTGGAATATTTTCTCCGAACCTGCGCCGTTTTCTCCGCCGCCTTCAAGCCGGGCCTTCACGACAGCCGGATCATTCATGCTGATTTCATATATCGTTTTCCGCAGAAACTCTTCGTGCGTCCATCCGTAAAACCCGACTGCGGCTTTATTAACTTCCAGAATTCTGCCGGTTCTGCAATCAACGACCAGTTTCGCGGGTCTGCTGTCGTAAAAATACGTATAGTTCGGCAGCAGCTTGTTCAGATACTCTTCCACAGACTTTCGTATCACCTCAGCGCAAACGATGATGTGCTCGTCCGTACGGGAAAATTCGCACGTATACCCTTTCCCTTTGACCGAGGCGTCAAGAACCATCGTTACAGGCTTGCCCGTTCTCCATACGGTGGAACAGGCGGAAAGGATAGTACTAAAATGCTGATAATATGTTCGAGAAAGAAGCGTACTGTGCCTGAGTGTTCTGCTCCGCGGAAATTCTTCAATAAACAGCTTGTTCGCACGGTAGAACTCAAGGTCGATGATCTCACCGTACGCATTGAACAGCGGCGTAAAACAGCACTGCAGACAGTTTTGCACAGAATCTGCAAACACGCAGTCTTCCGTGTTATTTACTGCCGCTGCCAAATCGGTCCGCGGGTTCAGCACATTTGCAAAATACCGTTCGTTTTTTTCAAGCACCATCCGGCCGGCGTCTGTCAGCACGGACAAAACGATCCGCCGGTCGCTGCTTGTTAACCGCTTATATAACATATTCCGGGCTTTTAATTCCGACACCATGCGTGATACTTCAAGCACCGGCATGTCCAGATCTGCCGCAAGCGAGCTTATTGAATGAGCGCCGTGCTGCTTGACGGATAAAAGAAGGTATACCTCCCTCCATGTTAAGGTACCAGGCCTTACTTCCCGTTTCTGGAAGGTGTTAAAAACAGCAAGCGTTCTTAACAGTTCTGACGTCTGATCCGGGTTCGGCAGGTTCTGTTCAACCGGAATACTTTCTTCCGTTTGACGGGCGGAAACAGGAACAAACAGATCGGCAATGTCTATATCCAGCGCGTCCGCCAGTTTAAAAAGAATCGTGAGCGTCGGAATTTTCTTTTTTGTTTCTATATAGTAGATGTAACTTCTGGACACGTCCGCGCGGGTAGCAAGTTCTTCTATAGAAATTCTTTTTGAAATACGCAAAATCCGAATTTTTTCAACAATACTTGTTATTCTTGGATCTATTTTCCTGCTCACACAACTCTCTCTACTAACGAAAGATTAAACACTCTCACACTTCATAAATAGTGTAATTGTAAATTAGAAGGTTCGCGACTCTCTATAGTGAGTTTCTGTTGTTAAGCCGAGTTTTATATAAAGCACACACGCATACTTGCGCCGGAGAAAATAAAGCCGCACCGGATTATCGGTTCGGCACACTATATCTGATACAAATAGTTAATGCAACGGTTTGTTCACAAAATAGAACCGTCTATGCCAAGCCCGAACAGCGCGAAATCCCCGCGGCACGGATCGTCCGGCCATACCAGACGCAGCACCTCGGTTAAGGCACGCGCCGTCTTTGCGGTACCCGGACTCTTTTCGGGAATAAGCCCCAGACGGACAGCCTCCTGCAACACGTGCGTGTCGAGCGGTATCAGCAGTTCAGAAGGCGAATACCACGTCCATAAACCACAGTCAACGGGCGAATCCGTCCGTACCATCCAGCGCAAAAACATATTCACCCGCTTGTTGGCAGACTGAACAGTGTGCGGTACGGCGCGGCAGCCGGTAAACGCGGCAGACACGATATCCGCAAGTTCGACCCGCGTTTCGCACGAATCCTTACAGGCGCGTTCATACCGCCGCTTCATGTACGAACCTACCGTCCGCTCTTCCGTAAGGATCTTCTGCAGTACTCTAAACACGTCCCGCATATCGTCAAAGGAATAAAAACGGTAAAACTTTTCTTTCCCTTCAGGAAACTGTTCTTCCCATGAACCGCTCTTTATCCACCGCGCAGGATGATTACCGGCAATGGAAAAAATACCGTCGGCCTTTTTCATGAACAGATCACGCCGTCCGAACGAAAGCACGGACATAATGAACGCGCCAACCTCCATATCAGCTGCTGTTGTAAAACGGCACAATACGCAGCTTGGGTCATTTTCAGAAAACGTACAGACTTCATATCTTTCTGCAAGTTTGCGCAGCAGGCGCTTCGTTTCCGGTTTTATATGCTGAACTGTCATGGTTTTAAATTTATTATACTTATTTAAATAAGTCAATTCTCCATTACCCTTAATTTCTCCATAATTGTAAATTGACTTATTGTTAAACGCATGATACTAATAAACGTATGTATTTAATATACAAGGAGAAATAAGTATGGAAAAACGTAAACGACTTGTGCTTTTTACGGCACTCTCACTCGCAACAGCGACACTTGCATTCGCTCAGACTTCCAACACAAACAAAGCCACTATGGAAACGTTCCGTACGGACACAGACATGTTCATGGACGTGAATGATTGGAATACTGTAAAGCCAAAGACTCTTTTCGGATACACGGGATTCTCCCATAATACTCTGAATCTGGGGCTTGCAAAACAATTCAAGAATTTTTACACCGGCGTGTATTTTAATGGCAACCTGTGGAGCGGTAACTCCGCCACAGAGCATACGGAAACGACAGGCAGCATTGAAAACCATACGTTCACCAGCGGCTCATCCTCTAATTCGGCGTCCGTCCTGTTCGGAATAAAGAACTGGGGATTTAAAGGTGCCTTCAACTATTCTCCAAATGCGTCCTCTTCCACTCAAAACAGCAATTCTACGGGTTCATCAACTACAGACAATCAAAAATACACTATGAGTTTTAACCTGTCTGCCGGTACGAATGTTCCGACAAAAAACATTACGTTCAAGCCTCACGCGTCGTTCAGTTTCTTTGTAATAGCCGATAAAACAACAACCAAGACCACAACAAACGGGACTACGACAGCAGACACTATGAGCGACGCCGGATATTCAGGCATAGGGATCGGACTCGGAAGCGGATTCGTATTCCCTGAGATAAACCACATCAGGCAGTCCGCAACGTTCGATACGTCGTTCGCTTTTAATTTTTACCCCTTGCTCACTGACTCCAATACCGTTGCAGACACCTCTACAAAAATAATTAAAACAGGTAATAAAATAGTACTGATTCCGTCGTATCTTGTTGAAACGAAACCGGTGGATAAACTCGGTATAAACGTAAAACTGTCTGCTCCGGTTTCATTTGACAATACGTTTATAAACTCTCAGACGGTTACAACCGGAACAACGCCTGTATCTACACCTATGGATGAAGATATAAATGAAGTCATTTTTTCTCCAGCTGCTGCGCTTGGTTTACAGTACGCTGCAATTCCAGACAAGCTCCTCGTCAATTCAGGTTTCTCCGTAACTATTCCGTCGTTTACGTATAAGAACGACAATAAAAAAGCCGCAGGCCAACAGACACAGTCATGGAACTATGACAGCGTCACCACGACAGCGTCGTTCGGTTTCGCGTTTTTCTTCGCTAAAGACATCTGTGCCAGCACAACGATGAATCTTTTTAGTTACAGCAACGCGTCATCAAAACAGACCGGAGAAATGAGCACGAGCCTCAGTTCTATCTGGACATCCTCTGTTTCTTTTGATTTCGCTATTAAACTCTAAGCCGTCAGCGGATTTGTAAAAGGGAGCGCACGGGAAGCATAAAACCTGCGGCGTTCCCTTTTCTGCTTTAAATTAGCGCGTATCTGGTATATAATCGGGTCAAACCTATATGAACCTCAGATCAAAAACCAGACAGATACTCTCCCTCCTTTTTACACTGTTCGTCTGTTTATTCCTTCTGTTTTTTTACTCGCTTCCGCTGCGCGGACAGAAAGATATTTCGGAAGAAGAGCAGCGCACACTGCAGCACGTGCCGTCGTTCTCCGCTTCAGCTTTTCTTTCCGGGACATATCAGAAGCAGGCGGAAGATTCCGTCGCAGACCAGCTGCTGTTTTCCGCTCAAATAAAATTCGGCGTAAAACAGATTCAAAACGCGCTGACAGACGCTGCGGCAAAAGCAGCAGCCGCTCAAAAGACGCATACGGCGCCTATACCAGCAGAGTCCGCCGCAGAAGCAGAGGCACCCGCCGTGCAGCCGCACTACACATACACGGAAGTCGCCGCAGGTAAAGTGTACAAACTTGACGATTCCGGATACCTCGTGCAAAAACCGATCCCGCCCGACCAGTTCGACTATACGATATACGATCCGGCCATGCTCCGCCGCGTAACGTTCCCCAAATACCTGTATTTCATTAATTCAAGCGTGTCGGTGGATTTTAACGACATGAAAAAATACAACGCGTTCGAATACGTTAAAACGATGTTTCCGGGAATGACAGGATATTCCGAACTGACGTTCTCCTCGTTTGAAGAATACAAAAAATATTTTTATCAGACAGACCACCACTGGAACTACAACGGATCGTACACCGGTTACACACAGATCATGCGCATGATGGAAGGCGATTCCGTCATGCTCCTCAAGCCGCTCGGCATCCGTATCTACGACGTCACGTATAACGGTTCGCTTTCACGGGACAACCTTCTCAAATATGCAACGGAACAATTCACCGTTTTTACGTTCGCCGTTCCTACGTACGAAACGCTGATAAACGATAAACCTGCGGTGTACGGACGGAAAGACCGGTACGTGTCGTCCACCGACTGCCCGCACAACACGTATACGAATCATTACGGCCTTTATTACGGCGACGACTACGGAAAGGTTGTGTACAAGTTCAACAATCCGAACGCGGAAAACATCCTGATCCTTGCAACATCCTTTTCAAACGCAATCAACGACCTCGTTGCAAGCCATTACAACGAAACGCACGTTCTGGACTACAGGCACTATCCGCAGATATACGGAGAACATATCGACGCCCAGTCGTACATGGAAAAAAACCATCTTACAAAGTTATTGATCATAGGAGACCTTCCGTCGCTTGGATTTGAGCGGAAGAAGAAATAATATGTTGTTCAGCAGCCTTGTTTTTATTTTCGCGTTTCTGCCGGCACTGTGCGCGGCGTATTATTGTATTCCGAACAGAACGTACCGGAACGTACTGCTCTGCGTTTCGTCCCTTTTTTTTTACGCGTGGGGAGAACCCCGATACATAGTTCTCATGCTCGCTTCAATAACGGTTAATTATTTTTTCGGCAGAGGAATCGGAGAAAGCAGCTCGGAAGCCGCCCGGAAAATTCAACTCGTACTGGCGGTCGTCTGTAATCTCGCCGCGCTTGGCTTTTTCAAGTATTCAGGCTTTTTCGTCAGAAACGTCAACGTCCTCTGCGGAACGGCTTTTTCGCTGCCCTCGCTGCCCCTTCCCATCGGCATCAGCTTCTATACCTTTCAGGCGCTTTCATACATCATCGACGTATACCGTAAGAAGACCGCTTCACAGAAAAATTTTCTGAATCTCACGCTGTACATTTCACTTTTTCCGCAGCTCATCGCCGGTCCGATCGTCCGGTATACGGACATAGAAACAGAAATAACCGGACGGTGCGAAACCTTTGACAGTTTTATCAACGGATTGGAACAGTTTATACTTGGTCTTGCCGAAAAAGTGATCATAGCAAACAACATGGCGGTTATTGCCGACGGCGTCTTCGACGGCTACAAAGACGCAGGTGCGTCCGTGCTCTGGATAGCCGCACTAGCCTACACGTTCCAGATATTCTTCGATTTTGCCGGATACAGCCGCATGGCGATAGGACTGGGAAAAATGTTCGGCTTTCATTTTCCGCAGAATTTCAACTATCCGTACGTTGCGCGCTCCGTCACCGACTTCTGGCGCAGATGGCACATGACGCTCTCCTCCTGGTTTAAAGATTACGTGTACATACCGCTCGGAGGCAGCAGGTGCTCCCGGATAAAACTCGCCCGGAACATCATGATAACGTGGCTGCTCACCGGTTTCTGGCACGGAGCCGAATGGAACTTCGTTCTCTGGGGTTTTTATTACGCCGTTCTCCTGCTTGCAGAAAAACTGATCACGGGAAAACTGCTATTAAAAGTTCCCGCCATACTTGCAGCGCCTGTCACGCTGTTTTTCGTCGTCGTCGGATGGGTTATCTTCCGCACGACAAACATGACCGATTTATTCGCCATACTTCACCGTATGTTCACGCCCTCCGGCATACCGGTCAGACAGTATATCGCCGAACACGCGGCAGTCATGAGCAGAATGTTCTTCTTTATACCCGCCGTTCTTGCGCTCATACCAGCGTTAAAACCCGCATATCATAAACTACACGCGCACACGGCCGGATTCGCGGTCGAGCTTGTCTGCTGCGTGTGCCTTTTCGCCGCGTCACTCTGCATGCTCGTCGCGTCCACGTACAACCCGTTTATCTATTTCAGATTCTGACGCTTCGCCGCGGACAGAATAAAAAAAACCGGACGCCGTTCGGCATGACTGCCGAAAAGCGTCCGGTTTTATTAAACAGCGTCGTTTACGTCAATTAACGCCGTTCTCTTCTTCCTTTTTCTTATCCATCGCGCGTTTAACAAGAACCGCGGCAAGCACGATCAGCGCTATTACAAGAATAATAATCAGAATGATCGTTAAAGCGGGAAGTCCCGCTTTCTTTTGGGTTACTTCGGGCTGAGCCGGAGCAGGTTCCTCCGTTTCCGGTTCAGGTGCGGGAGCTTCAACTTCTGGAGCCGGCGCCGCTTCGGGTTCCGTCACGGCAGGCTGGGGAGCGGGTTGAACCGCATCCGGTACGGACTCTTTAATAAGAACAAACGGAATAACGATACGCGTTTTTCCCGGCCAGTTTTTATACGACCGCGCAAGTCCGATTATCGAAGTCTTGTTCGAGAACACTTCCCGGACGCGTACCTGAAAGTTTGCCTTAAAATATTCCTTGTCGTTGTAATGGTTCGTATTCCAGTAACACACTTTCTTGGCAATCTCGTCCGCTTTCACCATCGGAATATCATATGCGCGTTCAATATATCCGGAAACGATTCGCCGCATATTCTGAATAGTGTTCACAGTCGCGTGTTTTTCAACGTAAATAACGTCGGCACCGTCTTTAGTTCCCGGGTAAATCCGCACGGCCTTGTACTTAAAATCGGGAGATCCGCCGGCATACGGAGAGTCAGCATGGTTCACCTGTTCCTGATATTTAATTTCAGCGCCGAGCCTCCGTCCCATATCCCGAATCTGTTTTCCCGTGCTGTAGTGTTTCCAGGATATGACCGACGTATCGTTAATGTACGTTTCTGCATACGCCTTATCAAGGATCGACGTATCAATCTGAGCTTCTTTTGCTTCTGCGGCAAAAAGAAAACCCGTTGCTGCGCAAAGCAGCAAAGAAAGCATTACTTTCTTTACCATAGTTTCTCCTATAACCTATATTCAATATATCGGAAGAATCAGTAAAAATCACTACTTTTTTAAACCGTGACGCCCGTTCACATTTTACACCATACCAGCTAAAATAATAGCACCGTTTCGCGGAGAATGTAATGACAATACACGATTTTACCGTTAATACCGCAGTCCCGCCTCAGTATGCAGACACATCGCAGCGCTTTCCGGTCGCGTATATTGCAGGCACTTCAGACGTTCACCCGCTTATGAACCTTCTTGCCCCACGTTTCTCCGAATCCTGCCCTCCGTTTATTCTTACAGGCATCGACGCAAAAGACTGGAACACGGCGTTTTCACCGTGGCCCGCGCCCAAGCTCGGTAAAAACCTCGGCCCCTTTTCCGGCGGCGCTCCACAGTTTCTTGAGCTGCTTGAAAAAGAAATCGTACCCTCCGTCGAAAAAGCATACCGTACTATTCCCACCCCCGAAAACAGGTCGCTCGCAGGGTATTCACTCGCAGGACTCTTCGCTCTGTACGCATTATATAACAGCAGGCTCTTTCAGCGCATTGCCTGCATATCAGGTTCATTATGGTACCCGCAGTGGACAGACTATGTTCAAACCCACACGCCGGCAGTTCCAGTTTCACGCTTATACCTGTCGCTCGGCGACGCGGAAAAAAAATCACACAGTCCCGTCATGTCTTCAGTAGAGCGCTGTACGCGCCTGGCGCTCGGATCGCTGGAACCGTATGCGCCGTTTTTTGAAACAAATCCGGGCGGTCACTTTACCGACGTGGAAGAGCGCATCGTAAAAGGACTCCTCTTCACCGCGGCAGCCCGATCAAAGCGTGAATCCGGAAAATAAAAATGAAACCTTCGTTTGCCCCAAAAAACGCAAAAAAAGATATAATGCTGTACAATCAAACAAAAGAACGTATCTTTTGCATTTATAGAAATAAGTCGAAAGGCGTAGTCTATCAAATATGATGGATCACGTCTTTTTTTGTCTATTTTTTATTAGTACAGAGGACAACGCAGCAATGCCAAAAACAAAATTTCAGGGAATTATTTTCGGTCTTATCATGTCGTACGCGATGCGTACGGCATGGAAGTGTACAACGTCGCAGTCAAATCTGGAGTTATTTTTTCCTCCGGCGGATTCAGCAACATAACGAACGGGATCTTTTACAGCGCGCTCAAAGAAACGGCCTGTATGGGCGTTCTGGTCTTTGCTTTTTCAAGTTTATGGGGAAACAGACTCGGAGCTGCCGTTTCCTCTAAGTACGTTGATTTTTCAAAAGACAATCCGTTCGTCTGCCGGATAGTCCGACAGGCGTGCACGGTCGGCGTCATGTGCCCGACTATGAGTCTGGCAGCCACCGTACTGTTCACAATACTACTGTCGAACGGATCGTGGACGCAGCTTCCCGCCGCATGGATCGGAACCGTAATAAAAAATTTCCCGATGGCATTTCTCTGGAACATGTATGCGGCTTCTCCGTTCACGCACTGGCTGTTCGGCATGATCTTCGAGCGGAATACTAACCGGGTACACTAATTACTTCACAGTGAACGAAACGTCGGCGCGTTCGTCTCCGCAGAGGATCGTCACCGTGTGGCTTCCCGGTTTAAGCGGAATAGTACAGGTAGCTTCCCGCCGCATGGATCGGAACCGTAATAAAAAATTTACCCGATGGCATTTCTCTGGAACATGTATGCGGCTTCTCCGTTCACGCACTGGCTGTTCGGCATGATCTTCGAGCGGAATACTAACCG
>Ga0183099_1000612_pt1 | contig 24489 bp, 23 predicted proteins | sample Biomet1_FD_127788 | JGI IMG/M metagenome (GOLD analysis project Ga0183099, IMG submission 127788) | Microbial communities from bioreactor (seeded with anoxic lake sediment) at LBNL, California, USA - Biofuel metagenome 1 | ecosystem: Engineered > Bioreactor > Anaerobic > Unclassified ...
GCGGTTGACGCCGCGACGAAGGCGATTAAAAATCCGATGCTGGAAGATACGAATATTGACGGAGCAAAGAACGTGCTCGTGAACGTCTGTTCCGGAGAAAATATTTCCGCACAGGAAGTCGCCGAGATCATGAAAGTAGTGACCGCGTCTGCCGATGAAAACGTGAACATACTCTGGGGGCAGGTTGTTGATACTGCTCTTGACAATAAAGTTAACGTGACCGTCATAGCGACAGGTTTTCATGACAAGCGGGACGATGCTGAAGCTTCCTGCGCTGCGGCGGAAGAACCTGTACGGGATAATTCATTCGTCAGCAGCGATGAATTTTCAAATATTCTCCACGGCCGCAGCAGCGAAAGCGTAAAAGCTGTACCGGCCGCGAGCGCCCGTATTCCCGGATTGTTCGACAGCGAGAACGGTTCTGCAGAAAAAGAGCCTGAAAAAGTACCGGTAGGCGCTGTTTCTGCCGGCGCAGGCTCGCTGGGAAAGGCTATTTCGATGTCCGGACCGCGCCGTGCAGAATCAGGGATCAAGCCTCCCGCCGGATTTACTGCACGCAACGACCTTTCCCAGCCCGCGTGCTGGAGGGGTCAGGGAATGAACGAATTGTCCCGGACGATCAATCTGCAGGACTGACGACGGAACGCATGGCTGAAAAACTGTCTGTTCCTGTCATCCTTTCACGGTTTTACGCCGATCTTCTGCTCGTTGAACGGCGTTCGCAGAAGACGGCGGAAACATACCGGCTTTCAGTGAAAGAATTTCTTGACTGGTGTATCATAAAACAGATAAAACTGCGCGATATATCAGTACAGCCTCTGCTGTATTATCTTGTGTGGCGGAAATCGGAAGGCTGTACTGAGCTGACGCTCGCTAAAGATATTTCTGCGCTGCGTTCATTCGGGTCGTATCTGGAGCGCACCGGCCTGTGGACAGAAAATTACGCGCGCATGCTCGACCGCCCGAAGGCTGCCCGCCCGCTTCCGCGCGTGCTTTCCGTCGCACAGGTTGAAAAACTGCTTTCTTTTATAGATACGTCCGATCCGCTCGGTGTTCGTGACGCCGCTCTGTTTGAGCTGATATATTCCTGCGGCCTGCGGATAAGCGAAGCATCCGGGCTTCTTGTACAGAACGTGCACCTGAACGAACAGATCATACTTGTCTGCGGCAAGGGAGACAAGGAGAGACTTGTACCTTTCGGCGTGCAGGCAAAGGAAAAGCTTACAGCCTATCTGGACGGCGTCCGTCCGGCGCTTGTGGGAAAAAAGACTGTCGCCGAAGTGTTTGTAAACTACAGGGGCGCTCCGTTGTCCCGCAAAGGGATATGGAAGCGCTTTCAGGAGTATGAGGCGCTTTCGGGAGTGCACGCCAAGGTGCACACGCTGCGCCATTCGTTCGCCACCCATTTGCTTGCGGGCGGCGCAGATCTCCGTTCCGTTCAGGAACTGCTTGGTCATGCCGACCTTTCTACAACGCAGATATACACGCACGTCGACGACGCCCAGCTGCGGAGCAGCCATGAAAAGTACTTTCCCGGACATACCGTCCGGTCCGACGATACAAAGGGTTGAAATCTCATCCCGGTCTTTGTATAGTACAGTACAATGAGAAACAGGAGTGTTACGATGAAAAAAATGTTCACAGTATTAATCGCATCCGCAATTGCCTTTTCCTGCTTTACTTCCTGCGGTGTTTCAAACAGGTCGATCAAACGGATGCAGCAGATGGAAGAGGGTGTTTCAAGCCCAACCACGATAGACGAATACAAAGCTGCAATCGCAAAATATGAAAAACGCGCCGCTGACATTGAACTTGCCCAGCAGCAGATCGGCATATGGTATAAAATACTCGGTTCACGTTATCTTGACCAGAAAATGTACGGCGAAGCGCTCAAGTGCTACCAGAAAGCGATAGAGTATTATCCCGATAACCAGAACCTGTATTATTACGTAGGCGTCTGCGCCGGATACATGTCCCACGCAGCGCTCGATTATGATGCCTCAGGAAATTCTGAGAAACGGCAGAATTACCTCAAGCTTGCCGAATCGGCGTATCTCCGCGCCATCGCGATCGAACCCGGCTACGTACGCGCACTATACGGTATAGGCGTACTCTACGTCTTTGAACTCGATGAAAGCGACAAAGCCGTTCCGTACCTGGAAAAGCTTCTCACGATCGATAAAGCTCATACGGACGCAAAATTCGTACTTGCGAACGCGTATTACCGCGGCGGCCAGCTGCAGAAAGCTGCCGATCTGTACGACGATATCATTAAGACGACGAAAGATCCTGAAAAAAAGGCTGCCGCAGAGCAGAATAAAAAACAGGTGCTGGATTCATCATATGGGAAATGAGCAGGCGGATATTCTGCTTTCTCTTTTTGTTTCAGGCATCACATTTCTCACATTTTACGAAAAAAATAATATATGGAAGAATCTTGACAATTCGGACTCCCTTGCGTTACTGTCTATAAATGACATTTCGAAGATCGTCGGCCGTTCCTGCCGTTCAGACAGCTGGGACAGCAGAGACAATCTGAACAGGGCCCGTATTGCCAGGCGCATCATGGAATCGTATTCCATAATTCCGCTTTTCAATACAGCACCCGCGTATCCGGCACTTCTGCGTGAAACGGTGAATCCACCGTTCATACTTTTTTACCGGGGAAATGCCCGCTGCCTTACAGAGAAAACTGTTTCCGTCGTGGGAACGCGGCGAATGACACCGGAAGGGAAAGACGCTGCCTTTTCCTTTGCGTACGATGCCGCCGCAGACGGCGTAACGGTCGTTTCAGGACTGGCAGACGGTATAGACGGCGCAGCGCACAGCGGAGCCGTGGAATCGTGGTTTACCGCACAGGACGCAGGTACGAATGAGTGCGGAACTACCGCGGCGGTTCTGCCGTGCGGTCCGGACTGCATCGCTCCCGCGAACCACAGAAAGCTTGCCGCACGCATACTTGCAGCCGGCGGCTGCCTTGTGAGCGAGTATATGCCGGGAACGCCTGTCGAACCGTGGCGCTTCGTGCACCGGAACCGCATCATAGCGGCGCTGTCGCCTGCAACTGTCGTTGTCCAGGCGCCTCCGGGAAGCGGCGCGCTTATAACGGCAGAATATGCGGCCGATTACAGCAGGGATGTCGTGTTTCACGAAGCTGCGTTCTCAAAAAACGCAGACGCAGTGTCCGCTGCCGTAAAAACACGCCTTGAGCGCAGATTTGCTTCGGGCAGAACTGCGAAACGGAAAATTGAAAACACACCGGAGAAATATCTTTCAGATGGAGCTCCGGTAATTCAAAACTATGCGGATTACTGCCGCTGCCTAGCAGAAATGCCGGGGCTGCGCAGTACGAAGCAAAAAAATAACGACGGACAGCTGCCGCTTTTCTAACGGAGCCGGTTCAAAAGAAGGATGATATGGCTGAGACAACAACTACAACAGAAGCTTCTGCGGAAAAGAAGACTGCTGCCCCTGCAGCGAAAAAAACTGCTTCAAAGGTAAAAAAAGCGCAGTCAACTCTGGTCATTGTAGAGTCGCCTGCAAAGGCGCACACGATAGAAAAATACCTTGGCCCCGGATATACGGTAAAAGCGTCCATGGGCCATCTCATAGACCTTCCCAAATCGCGCCTGGCTATAGACGTGGATCAGGGCTTTCAGCCGGAATACATCACAGTCCGGGGCCGGGCCAAGCTGCTCAAAGAACTTCAGCACGACGCAAAGAAAGCAGATAAAGTACTGCTCGCAAGTGATAACGACCGCGAAGGGGAAGCGATCGCGTGGCATCTGAACAACGCGCTCAGGGCAAAAACCACGGCGCCCATAAACCGCATCGTTTTTAACGAGATAACGCCCATAGCCATAAAAGAAGCCGTACAACATCCCGGCGACATCATCGAGAGCAAGGTGAACGCGCAGAAAGCGCGCCGCGTGCTCGACCGGCTCGTCGGTTACAATCTGAGCCCCCTTCTCTGGAGCAAAGTAAAGAACGGACTTTCCGCTGGACGCGTCCAGTCGGTGGCCCTCCGTCTTATCTGCGAGCGCGAAGAGGAAGTCGAGCACTTTATGCCTGAAGAGTACTGGACGCTCGACGCCGATTTTGCAAAGGGAAAGACAACGTTTACGGCGCAGCTCGTATCATATAAAGGCGACAAAGCCGAACTCAAAAGCGAGCAGTCCGTCAACGACATCATCGACCTCATAAAAACTTCCGAATGTACGGTGACAAGCGTAAAGGATACGGACAAATCCGTCCGTCCGAAACCGCCGTTCACTACGTCAAAGCTCCAGCAGGCTGCCGCGAACAGGCTCGGCTATACGTCCCGGAAAACAATGCAGATAGCCCAGCAGCTCTACGAGGGCGTCAATATCGGTACGAACCGCGTCGGTCTTATCACGTATATGCGTACCGACTCAGTCCGTATTTCGCAAACTGCGCTCACCGACGTGCGCGACTGGCTTGCAAAAAACCATCCGTCCGACCTGCCGCCCGAACCTATCAAATACGAAGTCGGAAAAGAGGCCCAGGACGCCCACGAAGGCATCCGTCCGACATACGTTGCCTACACGCCGGATTCAGTCAAGGAATATCTCACCCGCGACCAGCTGCGGCTGTATACGATCATCTGGGAACGGTTCGTTTCAAGCCAGATGAACAACGCACGCACGCGGACAACAAGCGTAGAGATCTCTGCGGGCGACGCAGTGTTCCGTGTTTCTGCCGGAAAGATCGTAGAGAAAGGGTTTTACGACGTTATAAAGCTTCTGTCGTCAAAAGAGGACAAAACAGGGAACCTTCCGTCGCTTAAGGAAGGTGAAAAGATCGACTGCAGAAAGTTCTATCCCGAACAGCATTTTACACAGGGACCGGCCCGTTACACAGACGCATCGATCGTCCGTACGCTCGAAGAAAAAGGTATCGGACGTCCGTCAACATACGCTCCGATCATCTCCGTGCTGCTCGACCGTTACTACGTAACCAGAACCAACAAACAGCTCGTACCGACGCAGCTCGGCAGAATGATATGCAAGATACTCGTAGAATCGTTCCCCGAAGTAATAAACGAACATTTTACCGCCCAGGTGGAAAACGACCTTGACAAGGTTGAACAGGATCAGCTCATATGGAACACCATGATAGCTGATTTCTTCGCGCCGTTTAAAAAACGCGTTGACGAAGTCATGACGACCCAGGAAAGCATCAAGGGATTCCTAGACGAACCGACCGACAAAGTATGCGACAAGTGCGGAAAACCGATGGTAAAAAAACTCGGCCGTTTCGGCTATTTCCTTGCCTGTTCAGGATTCCCGGAATGCCACAACACACGTTCGATACCGCTTGCAAAGTGCCCCATGCCCGGCTGCAGCGGCGAGATCGTTGCGCGCAAAACAAAGGGACGCGGAAAAGAATTCTACGGATGCACCAATTACCCGAACTGCAATTTCATCACGCATTTTAAGCCGATCGACCAGTATTGTCCCAAATGCGGCTGGTTCCTCGTAGAAAAATTCGACAAAAAGAACGGGACGTACAAGTCATGTATCAATCCCGACTGCGACTATCTGCATTCCGCAGATGAAGCAGCAGCAGCCGACGAAGCAGCGGCGCGGGAAAATACCGTGCCCGACGACGACCAGGCGTGAGCCATGGGCGTTACTCAGACGCTTCAAAACTGTGCGGACGAGTTTCTGCTGTATCTTGACGCCGTACGGGGCCTTTCCGAAAATTCCGTCACGGCGTACCGGGGCGATCTGTCGCTGCTTATCCGTATTCTGGGTGCAGAGCGTCCCGCAGACTGTGTGACTGCGGAGAATATCCGTTCGTGCATTGCGGAACTTTCAAGGCAGAAAAAAGCTGCGTCGTCCGTGAACCGTTTTATAGCGGCAGTCAGAACTTTTTTTGCCTATTGCCGGAAATTTGAGTATATTCAAACTAATCCGGCGCTGGAAATTCGAACTGTGAGGATGCCTCAGCATCTTCCGCGTTTTCTCACAGGGCCGGAAGTAGACCAGCTGTGCGCAGAACCAGCGGAACGTGAAATTCTGTGGGGGACGCGCGATTCTGCGATACTCGAAATGCTGTATTCGTCAGGCTGCCGTGTCAGCGAACTTGCTTCACTGCGCTTCGACGACATGGCAGGCGATTACAGTTCGGCGGTTGTGACAGGAAAAGGGAAAAAGGACAGACGGGTGTATTTTGAAGAGGATGCACGGAAGGCGTTCGAAGCATATCTAGCCGACCGCAGAAAGTTATTCGCGGAAAAACAGCTAAAAGATACAGTGAAACTGATATTCGTCAATCAGCGGGGAACCCCGCTCTCTGCTCACGGCATACAGTGGATCATTTCGCGTTATTCCGGCCCGGAAGGAACAAACCATCACATATCACCGCATGCTCTGCGGCATACGTTTGCAACGGCCATGCTCTCGTCAGGAGCAGACGTACGGGTCGTGCAGGAACTGCTCGGACACGCGAGCATTTCGACGACGCAGAGATATACGCACATAACGACGGAACGGCTTATCGACACTTACAACAAAGCACATCCTCATGGAGGTAAAGACAATGAGTAACAAATTTCCGAAAATACGCAGCACGACAGTTATCGCAGTACGCCGCGGCGGAAAAGTGGCAATGGCCGGAGACGGTCAGGTAACTGCGGGCAACACAGTGGTAAAAGGCAACGCGCGGAAAGTGCGGAAAATATACGACGGAAAGATACTGACAGGATTCGCAGGTTCTGTGGCGGACGCGTTCACGCTGTTCGACAAATTTGAGGAAAAGCTCAAGGAATACAACGGCGACATCATGCGTTCCGCGGTCGAACTTGCAAAAATGTGGCGTACTGACCGGACGCTTCAAAAACTTGAGGCAGAACTGCTCGTTGCAAACGGCGAGAAGATCCTGCTCATTTCCGGCGACGGAAACGTCATAGAACCGGAAAACGACGTGTGCGCGATCGGCAGCGGCGGTAACTACGCCTATTCAGCGGCGCTTGCGTATCTGGAATGCTCTGATATGAACGCAAAGGAAATTGCGGAAAAAAGCCTTGCCATAGCCGGAAAAATCTGTATTTACACAAATGACAACGTCACTGTGGAGGAAGCGTAATGTCCGAAGAACTTAAAACACTGTCTGAAGTACATTCTGATCTAACCCCGAAACAAATCGTAGAAAAGCTGGATCAATACATCATCGGCCAGACAAAGGCAAAGCGTGCCGTCGCCGTTGCACTGCGCAACCGTTACCGCCGCCTTAAGCTTCCGGAGGATATCCGTGATGAAGTTGCTCCAAAGAACATTCTGATGATCGGCCCGACAGGCGTGGGCAAAACGGAAATAGCCAGGCGTCTTGCAAAACTGTGCGGCGCCCCGTTTCTTAAAGTAGAAGCGACAAAATATACGGAAGTCGGCTACGTGGGACGCGACGTAGAATCAATGATACGCGACCTCATGGCGGTCGGTTATAACGACGTTAAAGCCGAAATGGAAGAACGGCTGCGTGAAAAGAGCATTCCCGTCGTTGAAGACCGTCTTCTTGACATGCTGCTTCCGGGGACGTCCCAGAAAGACCGGAGAGCGAGGGCCAACGAACGAAAAGACGGAGCAGTCCTTGGCAATATTTTCGGCGGTTCTGCCGTAAAACCGTCAGCAGCCGCCGAAATCACTGACGGCACGGCGAACGCCGGCAGCGGTACCGCCGCTGCGGACAGCGAAGGTGAAGATTCAACACGCGACAAGTTCCGGCGTATGCTCCGCGAAGGAAAACTCGAAGACCGTGAAATTGAGCTGACGATCCACCCGCAGTTCCAGATGCCGAACATGGAAATAATTGCCGGTGGAAACATGGAAGATTTTGAAAACGGAATGCAGAGCCTTGCAGGCATGCTTTCCGGCGGAAACAAACCCAAACACCGTAACGTCACCGTCCGTGAAGCGCGGAAGATAATCACCGGAGAAGTGCTTGAAAGCATGGTCGACGCGGATAAAGTCGCCGACGAAGCGAAAAAACGCGTGGAACAGAGCGGCATCATATTCATAGACGAAATAGACAAGATAGCGTCGAAAAGAAGCGAAAGCCACGGACAGGACGTTTCCCGCGAGGGCGTCCAGCGCGACATTCTGCCGATCGTCGAAGGAAGCAGTGTGAATACAAAATACGGCGTCATAGATACGACACACATTCTGTTCATCGCCGCCGGAGCTTTCAGCGTTTCCGCGCCGAGCGATCTGATCCCCGAACTCCAGGGCAGATTTCCGCTGCGTGTCGAACTTGACGCGCTCAAAAAAGAAGATTTCCGCCGTATACTGACCGAGCCGCGCAACGCGCTCACAAAGCAGTACGAAGCGCTGCTTGCCACGGAAGGCGTTACCATTGAGTTTACGGACGACGCAATTGACCGGATGAGTTTTCTCGCAGAGGACGTGAACAGCCGCAGCGAGAACATCGGAGCGCGCCGCCTCCACACGATAATGGAAAAAGTGCTGGACGACATATCGTTCTGCGCCGACGAACATACGGGTGAAACCGTGCACATCGACGCTTTGTACGTGGATGGAAAACTGGACGGGCTTGTTGCAGACCAGGATCTTTCCCGGTATATTTTGTAGCACAGTACAGTTCAGGACGCATATAATGCATTTTAACGACAACGATTTCCAGCGCAATTCGAATATTTCGTGCATCTTCGACATGGTATGGCGAAACCACGGTATAAGCCGCATAGACATTTCGCGGCAGCTTAACCTCTACCGTTCGACGGTCTCGAACATAATCGGAACGCTGCTGAATAACGACGTTCTGCTTGAAGGCGAGTGGGAATCGGACGTCGTGCGCAGCGGCCGGAAGCCGGTTAACCTGAAAATCAACGACGCGTTCGGATGCATTATCGGCATAGAGCTCCAGATAGACGTGTTTTCAGTCGTCGCAAGCACGTTCAGCGGCGATATACTCTTTTCAACGTCAGGCGTTACTCCGTGTGCGCCTTTTCCTGACGCCGATCCGGCTCAGCTGTTCGTGTTCAATATAGATAAAATTATCGAACAGATTCTCCCCCGTATAGCGGAATTGTCAGTGCCTCCCCTGGGAATCGGCATCGGCATACCGGGCATCATCGACGTGAATAAAGGAATCATCATCCGGTCCGATCCGTTCAGTATAACCGGGTATAACTATGCGGAAACACTCAGAACACGATACGGCATACCTCTCGTCATAGAAAACGACGCAAACTGCTGCGCGTGGCTCCAGTGCCAGAATTACCGCAAGAACCAGAACAGGGATTTCCTAAGCGTTCTAACACGGAACTACAAGAACAACGGACCCCGCTACAGGGAATATTACAAGTACGGAATCGGCGTCGGACTGGCAGCGACAATGTCCGGCCGCGTTCTGTACGGACACAATTATGCGTTCGGCGAATATATATCGCACTCATGGAAACCGAACAAAACCGGACAGAACGGTCTTCCCGAAGCCGTCATCAACACCGTGCAGACGAACGACGATTCATACGCTGAATTCATCTGCGATTTATTTTCAACACTTACGACGTTCATACCCCTGCTGGGCCCGAACGCAGTATTCCTTCACGGGCAGCCCGCTGCCCGCCACCAGCTTATCCATACGGTTATAGCAGCTCAGGTACCGCAGTTCCTGAAAGTGCTCGACAACTGTAATGCAAGTTTTACCGTTATGCCGGAAATGCCCTACGAAATAGCGCACGGAGCAGCCGCGATGTTCCTTCAGCGCCTGTTTTCGATCGACGAGACAGACGGAACGGACTCATATTCCCACGTCAGCTGGGATGAAATCTTTGCTGTCCGGCAGAAAAATAAAACCGGTCCCCAGTTCCATACCGGACTCGTCCGCGCCTGAAAACGGCCTTTTTTCCAACAGAAATAAAATTTCTCAAATTTGTACAAAAATAGTACAAAAACAGCCTTTTTACCCCTTAAAATAGCAAAAAAATGTGTTGACAAATCAAAATACTGGACTTATCATTATAACTAAGTACAGAGCTTGTACAAACAGTATCTGTAACAGGATCTGCGTATGCAGGTCAACAAAACAGGTAAAGGGGAAAAAAATGAAAAGAATTGTAACAGCAATGGCGGTTCTGGTCGCTGCTGCCGGTATGTTGTCGGCTGCCGGCGTATCTGTAGCATTGGAAGCAAAGGCAAATGTCTGGGGACAGACAGTTGATCCTGCAGCGTCAACGAAAAGTGAAGGTTTCAATATTGTACAGGGAGATGATTACCTTGCACAGCTCATGATTGCATATGACGCAGATATGGGTGGAGGATATATACGCTTCAGATCAGGTGAAGTAAAACCGAACAATATTTGGTCAGCGGGAAAAAGCATCGGTTTGGACCGGTGGAATATGTATGTAAAACCGGCAGGCTGGGTTAAATTCACACTCAGCAATGCAGCGTATGAAGTTTTTGCGGAAAGTATTAACTGGGAACCGATTTTTGGTGCCGGTTTGTTTGAAACAACGTCGCCGCATGCTATTCTGGAATTGTTCCCTGTTTCCGGATTAACTATTATGGGCGGATTTGCAGCTGAAGCAAAAGACGGAACTGTAGGAATGACAGACAGCCCTTTCAGTGCTTTTGAAGGATCTGTAAAATATGATATCAGCGGTGTAGGCAGCGTCGCCCTTGAATTCAGCAACGGCTCGAAGAATATTTCCGGCTGGGGAATGAACGGTGATGCAAAACGTATCGGTGCTCAGTTCAATTATACCGGTGTCGATAAACTTTCAGTACTCGTGGGATATACGGGGATCTTTGTTTCAGGCGATTTGTTCAATACCACAAATGAGAGTTTGAGACTTGCAGATAAGACTGAGCTTTCTTCACTTGCTCAGAACCGCGCTGAACTGTTCATTACATACACAGGAATCGACAAGCTGTCACTCGCTCTGTATGAAGCAGCTCTTCTCAGAGGAGCCGGATGGGGTGATTTCGGTAATCGTCTTGCATTGAAAGCGACTTATCAGGCAACAAGCCAGCTTTCTTTCTGGACTCGTTTCAACCTGTTCATAAACTATGGTGGCAACAATCAGGCTTGGGGTGGTTATCAGCTTATGAACAGCAGCGACAAAAACCAGAAAGGTGTTCGCGCGGAACTGTACTGCAATTATGATTTCGGAAAAGGAATCGGCGCATACGTTGGTGTCCGTCTTGACAAAGATATTTCTACGGACACGGCAAAAGTTGCTGATGAGTACAGCACAGGATACCAGATTCCTGTTGGTATCACGGTTAATTACTAATCCGTGGTATAACCAACCACACAATAACATTGTAATTATCAGTTAGGGGTTTCCCCTGACTGATATGGCCTGCGGCGTTTTCACCTCCTTATTCAACGTCGCAGGTTTTTACTATTTAACACTTACACATACATGCTTCAAGACAAGTTCTCCCTTCCATAACGGCACGCACGTTCACGGGGATAAGGTGCTGCTTGTCGGCCTGGAAAAAATCTGCAAAATAGGATGCTATCCGGTCAAGGGAAAATGCGTGAGTTGCGGCGGCAAGCGCTCCGAACATGACCATGTTGGCGGCTTTTTCGCTGCCGCTGTTCCGTGCGGCGTCAGTTGCAGGTATGCCGAGTACGCGTACGTCCGTGCGGCGGGGCGCTGTCGTAACAAGAGACGTGTTAACGAGCATGAGTCCGTCAGTCCTTACGACCTGTTCCGCTGCGGCAAGGCTGTCCTGGTTCATGACGACGACGGAATCAGCTTTTGAAATGACCGGACTTGCGATCTCGCTGTCCGAAATAATAACGTTTGCACGGGCTATGCCGCCCCGCTTTTCTGCTCCGTAAAACGGGAAAAACGTGACGTTTTTGCCTTCTTTCATGGCGCAGAATGCCCATATCTGACCGAGGGAAATGATTCCCTGGCCGCCGAAACCGGTGAAAAAAGTTTTTTCTGTCATTGTGCTCCTCCGTTTGTGCGGCTGCGGAACGTGTCCGGCAGCGTGTTTTTTATTTCTCCGAGCGGATAATACGGAATCATCTGATCTGCCACGATGTCTGCGGCCTGAACCGGTGTGACTCCCCAGTTTGTAGGGCAGGGGGAAAGTACTTCAACCATTGTTGAACCGTAACCGGCTGTCTGTGCTTCAAAAGCGGTTCGGATATACGTTTTCAGCTGTCTGATATGCGCAGGTGTGTCCGTTGCGCCGCGGGCAAGATACACGGTTCCTTCAAGCGTGGCGAGCATTTCAAGCACTCTGACCGGGTAGCCCATGCCGGCGGGAACCGAAGGATCCCGTCCGTTCGGGGCAGTCGCAGCTTTCTGGTGTATAAGCGTAGTCGGCGCCATCTGCCCGCCTGTCATACCGTATATGGCGTTGTTTATAAAGACAGTAGTAAAACGTTCACCCCTGTTTGCCGCATGTACCGTTTCTGCCGTTCCGATCGCTGCAAGATCGCCGTCTCCCTGATAACAGATAACGAGGTGGTCGTTAAGTATCCGTTTCAAGGCGCTTGCGGCAGCCGGAGTACGGCCGTGCGCGGGCTGTACCGAGTCGAAATTAAAATAGAGGTCGGCCCAGATGGCGCAGCCGACAGGATTTGTAATGACTGCCCGTTCGCGCATGTTCATTTCGTCTACGAGTTCGGCAATAATGCGGTGCACGACTCCGTGGCCGCAGCCTGCGCAGTATTTTGTCTGTACCGGAATCAGCGACGCCGGATGAGCAAATATTTTTTTCATTGTTTTTCCTCCTTGAGAATCTGTCGGACCCGTCCGCAGATTTCTTCTTCCGTGGGTATGACGCCGCCTGTGTGAGAAAGCAGACTGACGGGGACTCTGTCGCGGACGGCAAGGCGTACGTCTTCTATCATTTGTCCCATGCTCATTTCGACCACAAGTACCGGTTTCCCGTTTTTTGCGATACGTTCCAGTTCCTTGTACGGGAACGGCCAGAGTGTTATAGGACGGAACAGGCCCACGGTAATGCCGAGGTCCGCCGCCAGCTGCTGCGCGCCCTGGCAGACGCGGGCTGCGCTGCCGTAAGCAACAAGCACGATGTCCGCGTTGTCACAGTTTTTTTCTTCATAACGGATTTCCTCTGCTTCGATCTGTTTGTACCGTTCAAAGCGTTCGCGTACTTTTTTTTCAAGCACTTCAGGATCAAGCATGATCGACGAGATGCGGTGCGCCTGTCTGTGTGTTTTTTCCATATTGCCGACAGTCCAGCCGTCTTTGTCCGTCTGAGTATCTGCCGTGCTGTATTCCGGAAGAACGACGCTTTCCATCATCTGTCCGAGCAGTCCGTCGCCCAGGATCATAGCGGGCATCCGCCATTTGTCCGCAAGGGTGAACGCCAGATATGTAAGATCTGCCGCTTCCTGAACGCTTTTAGGTGCGAGCACGAGTACGTGGTAATCTCCGTGGCCGCCTCCCCTCGTTGACTGAAAGTAATCGCTCTGTGCCGGTGCAATGGAACCGAGTCCCGGACCACCCCGGACCATGTTTACGTAGACGCAGGGAAGATCGGCTCCCGCCGCGTAGGAAATGCCTTCCTGTTTCAGCGATATTCCGGGGCTTGACGAGCTTGTCATGGCGCGTATGCCGGTACAGGCAGCGCCGTACACCATGTTGATCGCGGCAAGTTCGCTTTCCGCCTGTATAAAAATTCTGCCGTGTTCAGGCATATGACACGCCATCCATGCGATCAGTTCATTCTGCGGAGTTATCGGATATCCGAAATACGCTCCGCATCCGGCTCTGATCGCAGCTTCCGCGATCGCTTCGTTACCTTTCATCAACTGCATTTCATTGTTTTTTGAATTCACTGATCGTCTCCTTCTGTTTCATAGACTTCAATTGCCGTATCCGGACATACCAGATAGCAGGAACCGCACGCTATGCACGTGCCCGCGCCGTCGTCCGGCCGTTCATCGAATACTGCGGGAAACGTTCCTGTTGAATTCGCCGTGACGCCGGTTCCGATAATATGTCTGGGACAGGCTCTGACGCAGAGACCGCAGCCTTTGCAGCGTTCTGCGTCAATAGTGATTTTTCCTCTTTTCATACACACTCCCGTAACATGTCCTGTGAAATACCGTACTGTTTTCCGGTATACAGAACCCATTTTTTAAGATGCAGTAAAGTGACTGCCGTCAGGATTCTGTTTTTTTAGTATGACACATTGACAATTTTTGTATTTGTGTTATATTTCAATTGACCACACATATTAGATACTGTTTTCCGGCGAAAAGTTGCAGTTTTACAGGAGTTTTTTTTATGGCTATCGAGATTACTGCTACCGGCAGCTATGTACCGGAAAAAATAGTGACGAACGACGATCTTGCCGGACTGGTTGATACGTCTCATGAATGGATTTATTCACACACAGGCATAAGGAGCCGTCATATTGCGCGCGACGATCAGTCGACAAGCGATCTTGCATACGAGGCTGCGATGGACGTGCTCAAAACGGCCGATCCTGGCGATTCTGCACGGCTAGCCCTTGAACTGGATCTTGTCGTTGTGTCTACCGCTTCCCCCGATTATCCGGGGTTCCCTTCCGTTGCGTGCATGGTACAGGACCGTATCGGTGCAAAAAACGCCGCGGCGATGGATCTGACAGCCGGGTGCACCGGTTTTATTTATGCGCTTGACACGGCAGCCTGCATGATGGCGGCCGGCGGACGGAAAAAAGCCCTCGTCATCGGTGCCGACACGCTTTCGCGGATCACCGACTGGACAGACCGGAACACGTGCGTTCTCTTCGGTGACGGTGCGGGAGCCGTGCTGCTTGAAGCTACGGACGCTCCTTCGTCAGGACCTGGAAAACGCGGCGTGATCCGTTCTATTCTAGGCGCCGACGGATCGGGTTCGGAATATCTTATACTTCGAAGAGGCGGTACGCGCGAACCGTTCCGGAAGAACGAAGTTGTGGAAAAGCCTGCGCATATAGAAATGGACGGCCCCGCGGTGTATCTCTTTGCCGTGAACGCTGTCGTCAGCACTATAAAGAAGCTGCTTGATGCAGAGGGGCTTACGCTTGACAGGATCGCGCGCATCGTGCCGCATCAGGCGAACGAGCGTATCATCAGCGCGGCGGCAAAACGCCTCGGCGTCCCGGTAGACAAATTCTTTTTAAACATCGGCACATATGCGAACACATCGACAGCGTCCGTTCCGCTTGCACTCAACGAACTTGCCCGCAGCGGCGGACTTAAGAAGGGCGACATCGTTATGACGATCGGCTTCGGAGCAGGGCTTACATTCGGCGGCAATCTGCTGGTGTGGTAACGTCCCGGTAAAAAACAAATAAACCGCTTCTTTTTTCTAAACAAGCGGTTTTTGTGTGCCGATAGTAAAAGTATGAATACCTTTACGAGATCGGTAGATCTGCTCCACCGCGGCATGGACGTTGATTCCCTGCGGTATCAGGTTTCTGCGAACAATATGGCTAACAGCGAAGTCCCCAATTTTAAGCGTTCCGTCGTGAATTTCGAGAGCGAGCTCAAGCGCGCGTTCGAGTCGGAAGAAGAAGCGAAAAACGGGTTCCAGCTTACGCGCTCGGACGACCGCCACATCGCGCTGAACGAACCGACCGACTACCGTACGGTAGAGCCTCGCCGAGTGCTCGACTATACCACGACGAGCAAAGCGAACGGAAACAACGTTGACGCGGAAACAGAAGCGATGATCGTTCTTCAGACGCAGATGCAGTACAAGATGCTGTCCGAACTGACGAATTTTGAGTTCGCTCAGGTGAACACGGCGATGAAGAAATAAAGGCGCGGCAGTGCCCGCTTGTTTTGACTATTTTTAGGAGTTGCATATGGGTCTTTTTACCAGTATAAACGTTGCCGCAACAGGCATGAGCGCGGAACGGCTTCGTTCCGACGTTATCTCGAACAATATCGCGAACGCTTCTACGACCCGTACTCAGGAAGGAGGCCCGTTTAAACGTTCCCGCGTCGTTCTTGAGGCTGTGGGAGATAAAACCACGCAGTGGCGCTCTCCGTTTACGCCCGGCGATCTTGACAACGGCCCCGGAAAAGGCGTAAAAGTCCTGAAAATTGTAAAGGATACTGATACGGCCGGAAGGCTCGTGTACGATCCCGACCATCCTGACGCGATAAAATCCGGTCCCAACAAGGGGTATGTTGAATACCCGAACGTGAACATTGTGAATGAAATGGTAGATCTTATTTCGGCTTCCCGTGCGTACGAAGCGAACTCGACCGTCGTTGAAGGCGCTAAGGATATGTTTACTGCTGCACTGGAAATAGGCAGGTAATCGCTGTATACTTGTGCTGAAAGCCGGCTCCACGATGGCGTACTGTACGCAGGAACGCCTTCCGCAGCAGGCAGAGGGAAAAAATGAAAATTTCTGATTTCGGTACACTGCAGATGACTCGCACGGATCCTGCCCACACAGGCACGTCCAAACTGTCTGATATTGCCGGCGCTCCGTTCAACGATATTCCGTCGGCTGCAGAAAAGGGAACGGGAAAAACACAGTTAAACTTTGAAGATTATCTGCTGAACGCAATGAATTCGATGAACAGCCAGCAGACCAGCGTTGCCAGCCTTGAGCAGCAGGTGCTCACCGATCCTGATTCCGTTGATCCGCAGGACGTGACGGTTGCGATGGCAAAAGCACGGATGTCGCTCAATCTTGCGCAGACCGTCATTGACCGCATCGTGACAGGCTGGAACGAAGTGACAACGACAAGGTAACCTTTTTTTACAGATTCCGGACAATGGTAATTCTCTGTACTTTTGTACGTATCTCTTTTCAAATTTAAAAAAAGATGCTATAATAAGTAAATAATAGTTTTACCGATTCGTTCACGGGAGGGGACAGATGAACGAATGGCTTAAAAAGCTGACAACATCAATAAAAGATTTATGGGCAAAGGGAACGGTCGTACAGAAAGTGATCCTGTTCGCCGTCATTGCCGCCGTAATTATCGCAATTATTCTCGCAACCACTCTTTCGGCAAAACCGACGACAGTGCGCCTTTTCAACGCGCCCGTGACCGATGAAACCGCCCGTACGAGAATTCTTGATAAGCTGAATGAACAGAACGTTTCCGCCTATACGACGGATGACGGGTATATATCTGTTCCCGACGAAAAAACAGCCCGCCGTATGCGCGACGTATTGATCAGTGAGGGACTTGTTCCGTCGAACATCGATCCGTTCGCGAGTTTTTACAACAGAAGCTGGTCCACTACCGACGCGGAGCAGAACGTGAAGCTCAAAAACGCTATCACGCAGACCGTTAAGCAGCATATTGAAGCGCTTGACGACGTGACGAGCGCCGATGTGAATATTGTCCTTCCTGACGACAAGCTGTTCTCGGCCGATCAGAATCCTGTTACGGCGAGCATTATTCTCCGCGTAAAGCCTGCAAGTTCACTGCTTTCTGACCGCAAGCGTATCCTGGGCATACAGAAGCTCGTGCAGATGGCAGTCGAAGGCCTGCAGCCGGACAATATCACGATCGCAGACGCGGACGGCAACATTCTAAACGATTTTGCCGGCATGGCCGACAGCGACCGCGTTGACCTTGTTGCCAAACAGCAGAAACTCATACAGAAACTTGAAACGCAGTACCGCGCGAAAATACTGAAATCGCTCCAGAGCACGCTCACGGCTGAACGTGTCCGCGACCTTGATATAAAGATCGACATGGATATGTCCAAAAAAACGACCGATTCGACGATCTATTCGCCTATCGTGATCAAAAAGGATAATCCAGACACTCCGTATGACGATTCGGAATACCGTGACACGCTTCCTATTTCACAGCAGACGGTTACGAAGGAATGGCAGGGCACGGGCTATAATCCCGAAGGCCCTGCAGGTACGGAAGGACAGACTCCGCCCGTGTATTCCGATATGTCGAACGTGATCGGGAAATCAACGGAAACGGGCGTGACTCAGAACAACGTTGTGAATACGACGAAGACGCAGGAAGAGGTGAGTCCGCAGATCGACCGCGTGACTGTTGCGGTGAACGTCGACGGTGTGTGGACAACGCCGAAAGACCCGAAGAGCCATAATTATATAATCAACGACGACGGTTCAATAAAACGCGTATATACGCCCGTTGCAAAGGAAACGCTTGAGCAGCTTGCCAGTTACGTGCAGGATGCCGTAGGGTATGACAAGAGCAGAAATTACCGTGTGACGGTAACGAACATTCAGTTTGACCGGACTGCGCAGTTTGCGTCCGAAGACGAAGCGTATTTTAAAGCGCAGCAGACCCGTCGTACGATCCTGCTCGTGCTCGCTGCGATCGCAGTCGTGCTTATCGGATTTATCGTATTCCGTTTCGTGAGCAGGGAAATCGAACGGCGCAAACGGCTCCGCGACGAGGAACTGCTCAGAAAGCAGCAGGCGGCGCGCGAACAGGCACTGTGGGATGCAAAAGAAGACGGTATGGAAGTTACGATGTCGGTCGAGGAATCGCGGCGCGCGGAGCTTCAGGAAAACGCGGTTGCGATGGCAAAGGAACACCCGGAAGACGTCGCGATGCTCATACGCACGTGGCTGATGGAGGAGTAAGGGTATGGCAGAAGAAGCGAAGGGCGCTGCTGCGCCGGCTGCAAAAAAAGCAATCCCAAGCCTATCCCGAAACCGGGCAGTCTCAAACCTGCCACTCCGGCAGGTGGTGAAAGAAAAATTCGAAAGATTATAAGAGTCTCACCGGACGCCAGAAAGCGGCAATATTCCTCGTATCTCTGGGCAGCGACGTTTCTGCGGAAATCATGAAACACCTGCGCGAGGACGAAGTTGAAACATTAACGTTTGAAATAGCACGGCTTGAAACGGTAGACGCAGAGTTTAAAGACGCGGTTCTGGAAGAATTCCAGGAACTGATGAACGCGCAGAATTTCATTACAACGGGCGGTATCGATTACGCGCGCGAACTGCTTGAAAAATCTCTCGGCAGCCAGAAAGCGATCGACATTATCAACAGGCTTACGAGCTCGCTGCAGGTGCGCCCGTTCGATTTCATCCGCCGCACAGACCCTGCTCATCTTCTGAACTTTATCCAGCAGGAATATCCGCAGACGATCGCGCTGATCCTTGCCTATCTGGAACCGGGAAAGGCGGCTGTTATTCTGCAGAATCTGCCGGAAGACATGCAGCCCGAAGTTTCAAAACGGCTTGCAACGATGGACCGTACCTCGCCTGACGTTCTGCGCGAGGTAGAACGCGTTCTTGAGAAAAAACTGTCAACGCTGTCCAGCGAAGACTACACGGCTGCCGGCGGCGTAGACAGTATCGTCGAAATATTGAATCTTGTAGACCGCTCGTCCGAAAAGGCGATCATCGAATCTCTTGAAGAAGACGATCCTGATCTTGCGGAAGAAATCAAGAAGAAGATGTTCGTGTTCGAAGATATTGTCATGCTCGACGACCGCGCTATTCAGAAAGTGCTCCGCGAAGTCGATACCCAGGAGCTTGCAAAGGCGCTCAAATCCGTGGATACGGAAGTTCAGGACAAGATATTCAGGAATATGTCAAAGCGTGCGGCGAGCATGCTCAAGGAAGATATGGAGTTCATGGGCCCAGTCCGTCTGAAGGACGTTGAAGAAGCGCAGCAGAAAATAGTTTCCACGATCAGGCGTCTGGAAGACTCGGGTGAAATCGTTATTGCCCGTTCAGGCGAAGACGAACTGGTAACCTGATACAGTGCGTATAGAGGAAGCGAATGGCTAAAACTGTATTCCGCCCGGGCGAAATAAAAGCGCAGAAAGGCGAAGTAATGCTCAAACTTGTCCACGATTTCAGTCCTCACAGGGAAGAGACGGTTGAGGACATTCCCGAATACGAAGGTCCGACAGCGGACGACCTGAGACGGGAAGCCGAGGCGTACAAGCGTGACTGGGAAATTGAAAAACAGACCATGCTCGACAACGCGCAGGCGTCGGCGGACGCTATCGTTAAAAAGGCGGAAGACGCCGCGTTCGCGGAAGTGAAGCGGCAGACAGACCAGGCGAATATTATTAAGGCGGATGCGCAGGCTACTTCGGAAAAAATTGTTAAGAGCGCGCAGGAACAGGCGCAGCAGATCCTTCAGGAAGTGGCGGAAAAGCAGCAGAAGATAGAAGCGGACGCTCACGCGAAAGGATACGACGAGGGGCGGGCCGAAGGATATCACGACGGCGAAGACGAAGTGAACCGTCTTGTGGAGCGCATGCATAAAATGCTCGATTCCGTCATGCAGCGGAGAGAAGATATCCTGCGCGATACTGAAACGCAGATCGTAGAACTTGTGATCCTTATGACGCGGAAAGTCGTTAAAATAATTTCCGAGAATCAGAAGAGCGTTATTATGAGCAACGTGCTCGCCGCCCTCAAGAAAGTGAAAGGGCGCGGCGAAGTAACGCTCCGGGTGAACCTTGAAGACGTAAAGCTCACGACAGAACACGTAGACGATTTTATAAAACGCGTTGAAAATATCAAAGGCATAACGGTTGTCGAAGATTCCGCGGTAGAAAAAGGCGGATGTATCGTAGAGACAGACTTCGGCGCAATAGACGCGCGCATATCGAGCCAGCTGACCGAACTTGAAAACAAGGTTATGGAAATTTCTCCGGTAAAAACGCTTACGAAATCAGACGTCATTACGCCTGATAATTAACAGTCCGAAGATACGTTCAGAGGTGGGAAATGCGTTCATCGTATACGGGGGAATTTGATTTTTCAAAATACCTCAAAGCCGCGCGGGATGCCGAGCCGATCCTGTACGTGGGACAGGTTACTGCGGTAAGCGGCCTTGAAATTGAAAGCAGGGGACCCCGCTCCGTTATCGGCGAGATGTGCAGTATAAAACTTCCTGATAAAAACAGCGTTCTCATGGCCGAAGTCGTAGGACTTGACGGCAGTACGGTAAAACTGACCGCGTACGGCGATACGAAAGGACTGGAAGTCGGCTGTGAAGTCGTCGCGTCCGGAAGCGTGCTCCGCGTGCCCGTCGGTATGAACCTGCTCGGACGCGTTATAGACGCAACGGGAAAACCGTGCGACGGACTCGGCGAAATCGCTCCCGACGCGTATTACCCGGCTGTCGCGTCCCCTCCCGACCCGATGAAACGGCTTCCCGTAAACAAACGCATTACGACCGGCGTCCGCGCGATCGATTCGCTGCTGACTGCCGGGAAAGGCCAGCGTCTTGGCATATTTGCGGGATCGGGCGTCGGAAAGTCGACGCTTCTGAGCATGATAGCCCGGAATACCGACGCAGATATAAACGTTATCGGACTTATAGGCGAACGCGGACGCGAAGTGCTCGATTTTATTAACCGCGATCTTGGGGAAGAAGGCATAAAACGGTCGGTCGTCGTCATGGCGACAAGCGATCAGCCGTCGATCTGCCGTCTGCGGGCGGCGTACGTTACGACCGCGGTCGCAGAATATTTTCGCGACCAGGGAAAAGACGTCATGCTCATGTTCGACTCGGTCACGCGTTTTGCGCAGGCACAGCGCGAAATCGGTCTTGCAAACGGAGAACCGCCGGCGCAGAAAGGGTACCCGCCAAGCGTGTTCGACATGATACCGAAACTGCTTGAACGCGCCGGTACGAACGACAAAGGTTCCATTACGGCGTTTTACACGGTGCTTGTCGACGGCGACGATATGAACGAGCCTATAACGGATAAAGTGAGAGGCACGCTCGACGGACACATCGTACTTAACAGGAAACTTGCCCAGGCATCCCATTACCCGGCGGTAGACGTGCTGCAGTCGGTCAGTCGTCTTTCCAAACGGGTGACCGGACGGCAGACGCAGAAAGCGTGCGGAAAGATACGTTCGCTTATGGCAACGTATGCGAACAACGAAATGATGATAACGACGGGTATTTATCAGAAAGGCAATTCCGCTGAAATTGACGAGGCTGTCGAAAAACATCCGGCGATTGAAGATTTTCTCAAACAGGAAGAATACGAAAAATGCCCTATGTCCGAAACGCTCGATAAAATTGCAGCCCTGTCGGGAATTGCCATTCCAAAAGAAGAATACGGCGGGAATCCCGCCGCGGACATACAAAGCACGGCTCAGCCCGCCGACAGCGCGGCAGAAACCGATCGTGACCCGGCTGCGGCTGACGACGACGAATGAAAAAATTCAATTTCCAGCTTCAGGATGTGTTGAAATACCGCGAGTTCCTTCAGAGCAGAGCGGAGATCGAACTTGGAAAGGCGCTCGCCGCAGAGCATGAAATTCAGACGAAACTTGACGGCATCGCGCTTCAGAACGTCGAGGTAAAAAGACAGACGTCCGGATCGACTGATTTTAATACAATAAACACAGCGCATAATTTTCTTGTACTGCTCGAACAGCAGAAAGAATATCTGCTCAACAAGCTTGCCGAGGCGAAGATCATATCAGAGCAGAAACGGAAAGTACTTCAGGACGCCGTGCAGAAAGCGGAAGCCCTGCACAAGCTCCGCGAACGGCAGCTTGCCGAATACCACGAAGCGGAGAACAGGGAAGAAGAGGACGTTTCAGACGACACGACGAATTCCCGTTTCCGCAGAAATTAATAATGAAAAGCCGAACCCCCGATGAATTCGCGGATAATAGAGCGTGGTGGTACCGCAGTCGGAGCAATCGGACTAAAGTTGTTAAGAAAGCTGAGAAGCCTGCACGCTTCCGAATATTCCGTCTGCGTCGGATTAACACAGCGGAGCTGCGGCTCTGCGTACACTTTGAGCACCGCAAGTTCGTAGTCGAGCGCAGTGTTCAGAATCGCGTCCGCGTTGTTCTGAAACGGGAAAATATGTTCCTGTTCGCCTTTTTGGACGCTCGGCCACATGGAAATCGTTTCAGCCGCGCTCTTTCCGCGGAACTGCGCGTCGCGCACGATGCGGCGGATAAGCCGGTTGTCGCTCGTCGAAATACGGTTGTGGTCGTCAAGATTAAGCTGCGTCAGGGCGGAAAGGTATATCTTGAACTTCAAGTCGCCTGAAATACGCGACGTGAGTTTATCGTTAAGCCCGTGGATGCCTTCCATGATCAGAATATCGTTGGCGTCCAGTTTCATTCTGTTTTTGTCTTCATAATACCGTTCGCCGCTTGCAAAGTTGTACGACGGAATAACAACTTCCCTGCCTGCGAACAGGTCGAGCAGATTGTCGTTGATAAGCTGAACGTCGAGCGCTTCAAGGCATTCATAGTCGTAACTGCCGTTTTCATCTTTGGGATTACGTTCTCTCCCGACATAATAACAGTCCAGACTGATGACTTTCGGCTGGTACCCGATCGCTTCAAGTTCAAGCGCAAGTTTTTTCGCCGACGTCGTTTTACCGGAACTCGAGGGACCTGCGATAAGGACGACGCGAACGTTGCCCGTTCTGGCTATCTGATCGGCGATCGAGGCTATCTGTTTCTGCTGGAACAGTTCGGCGATCTCTATAAAATCGTTCACTTTCCGGTCGTTCACAAGTTTGTTAAGAGAAGCCGCCGACGTTACGCCTATGCGTTTTCCCCATTCTTTGTACCGGCTGTAGATTTCGAACAGTTTCGGCTGGTCGGCGAATTCAGGAAGCACTGACGGATCGGAAGATTTCGGAAAGCGGAGAAGAAACCCTTTCCCGTACGGCATGAGGTTGAACACTTTAAGAAAGCCCGTGGAAGGGACGAGCGGCCCGAAATACAGGTCGGAGAAACCGTTGATGGAATTGATCCTGACCCGCGGAGGGCAGAAATAGTTAAGCTGCTTCCTCGTTTCCGTAAGCCCGAGACCTTCGAACAGCTGGACTGCTTCCGAATACGAAAGGAACTGCGTATTTATGGAAAGATTGCGGAGCACAAGCGAATGCATTTCCGCTTCAAGAGCTTCGATTTCTTCCTGGCCGATAGGTTTTCCCGTTTCGAGCGTGTAATAATAACCGTAACCCAGACTGTGGCCGCACAGAAGGCGTGAAGTGGGAAAGAGGGTGTGCGACGCCGCCGCGAGCAGAAGACAGAGCGAGCGGCGGTAAACGGAAGCTCCGTCCTTACTGTCGTCCAGCACCGGTTCGAGCCGGGAATTGATCTCCAGCCGTTTGTCGAGCGGATTCACTTCATTATTAACACGCACGGCGAGAACGTGTTCCGCCGTTTCCTGAAAATCAGACAAAAGTGATGCAACCGGCGTTCCGTACGGGATAATGCGTGTTTTTCCTGACGGGAAGGTGACTGAAAGTGTTGTTTCCTGCATAGTATCGGCAGTACCGGGATTTGCTTCCGGGTACATATCTCCTCTTGATCAAAATGTAACTGTATATAACGCAATAAAATAATAGCAAACCGCGGTGTTTGCGTCAACGGCAGAGGAAACGGGTCCGCAGCATATCCGGGAGCAGACGAGAAAAATGAGTGCCGTGTTTCAGCGTACGTTGAAGGGTCTGTTCACCGTACGTTGAAGGGTCTGTTCACCGTACGTTGAAGGGTCTGTTCACCGTACGTTGAAGGGTCTGTTCACCGTACGTTGAAGGGTCTG
>Ga0183099_1000613_pt1 | contig 24485 bp, 29 predicted proteins | sample Biomet1_FD_127788 | JGI IMG/M metagenome (GOLD analysis project Ga0183099, IMG submission 127788) | Microbial communities from bioreactor (seeded with anoxic lake sediment) at LBNL, California, USA - Biofuel metagenome 1 | ecosystem: Engineered > Bioreactor > Anaerobic > Unclassified ...
ATCGGCAACCAGGGGGCAATCCGCTCTTTATATCTGCTGGGGTACGGACTGCAAAAACAGGAGCTGATTGTTTCGGCGGCGCTGATTGCGGTTATTATCGATGTAACGAGAATTCCTGTATATGCCTATGCAAATAGCGGCTATCTTTATCAGCATGGTACTGTATTGACGGTTGTTGTCGTGGCAGCAATTTTGGGGACTTTAGTGGGGAGCCGTCTGCTGCCCAAGGTTTCCTATAGCGTTTTTAAACAGATTATTTTGCTGGGCGTATTGCTGCTGGGACTTTTGATGCTGCTGGGAGTTGCCTGATTTTTCCCAGACACAGCAACCATACAAGGCTTGTTTTAATTATGAAGGGAACCGGTTTTTCCTCGCTGATCGAGATAGATGAGTTTTTCGCTGCCGGGGCGATGCACTTCCCCCCACTGGCACATCAGTTTCAATATGGGGAGCAGGGTGTGGCCTTTTTCTGACAAAGAGTATTCTACTTTGGGTGGTATCTGTGCATATTCCTTGCGATGGATAAGCTGTGATTGTTGCAGTTCCTTGAGCTGCTGACTGAGCATTTTATGCGTGATGCCGGCAAGTTTTTGCTTCAGCTGTCCATAGCGTAAGGTTTCATATTCAAACAGCAGGTAAAGAATTAGCCATTTCCATTTTCCACCTAAAATTGACAGGGTATAGGCTACCGCGCAATCCAGATCGGGATCTTTTGATGTTTTTATAGTAATCACTCTCCTAAAAGATAGTATCTACCCAAAAAGTGCATACTTTTATATTGGAAGAATAGCACATATAATAAAATAAAACGATCATACCGGCACAGGGCAGCAGCTATTTGGCAGCTGTTTTGCTGACAGCCGGTTAAATAAATGAGGAGGACTGAGGGTTGTGGAGGTATATCAGGCAATAATGAAACGGCGCAGCATCAGAAAATATGATGACAAGCTTGTGACGAGGGAAATTATAGAACGTCTTTTGCGGGCGGCAATGCAGGCGCCATCGGCAGCAAACCAGCGTCCGTGGGAATTTATCGTTGTGCAGGATCGCGAGGGACTGGAAAAACTTTCCTTGGCGCATCCTTATGCAGGCCCGGTAAAAACAGCAGCTGCAGCAATTCTTGTGCTGGGGAGAAAAGAAGGAATGCTGTTTCCGCAGTATTGGCAGCAGGATCTGGCGGCAGCTACCCAGAATATCCTGTTGGCGGCCGTGGGAGAAGGGCTGGGAGCTGTATGGACAGGAATTGCTCCCGAGGAAGACAGGATGGCATATATTAAGAAGGTGTTTGATTTGCCGGAAGGCATTATGCCGTTTGCTTTGCTGGCACTGGGGTTTTCGACAGGAAATGTGGAAAATGATCGTTTTGATGAAGCGCGGATTCATTATGAAAAATATGAAGCAGATGAGGCGATTTCTAAATGAAGGTAGTAGCATTTAATGGCAGCCCGCATAAAGAAGGAAATACCTATCAAGCAATAAAACTTGTAGCGGCCCAGCTTGAACAGGCAGGCATTGAAGTGGAAATTGTTCATGTGGGCAATAAAGTCGTCCGCGGGTGTACAGCCTGCGGTGGCTGTACGCGAAATGGCGGCGGAGCCTGTGTGATAGAGACGGACCCGGTCAATGAATGGATCGAAAAGATGAAAACGGCCGATGCCATAATTTTAGGTTCACCGGTTCACTATGCCGGGATTGCTGGAACGATGAAGTCCTTTTTGGATCGGGCCTTTTATGTAGCTAGTGCCGGCTTCCTGCGTCACAAAGTCGGAGCCGCGGTCGTTGCTGTGCGGCGCTCAGGTGGAGTTACGACTTTTGATCAGTTAAATCACTATATAACGTATGCAGAAATGATAATGCCGGGGACGAATTACTGGAATGTCATTCATGGGACAGCTCCGGGGGAAGCCTTGCAGGATGAAGAAGGTCAGCAGATTATGCGAGTGCTCGGAAGCAATATGGCCTGGCTCATGAAAATTGTTGCGGCCGGAAAGCAGAGCCTGGAAGAACCGGGACGGGAAAAAAAGATATTCACAAATTTCATTCGCTGAAGATCCTGAGATTTTCAGGGGGAAAGCCGGAGACCCTCAAAGCAGACTGCTTTGGGGGTTTTTATGAAGGGTTGCGTTTTATTACTAAATGTAAATTGTTGACAATATAGGTATTTAGTGCTAGTATAAGAAAAACTTTGATTGGGAACAATTCCATATGGAAGGATCAGGTGTCCGCAGGGACTTAATAGGGAAGATTGGTGTAATGCCAACGCGGTCCCGCCACTGTAGCAGGGAGCAGTTTTGAAACTATGCCACTGAAAAATATTTTGGGAAGGCTTAAAGCTGTGATGAACTGAAGCCAGGAGAACTGCCTGATCGACAATCACTGTTAGACCTGCGAGCGATGGGGAGGGGATTATGTTCATTTTATATATTGGCAGATGAGCCTTTTCTTGGTGTAAGAGGGCTCATCTTTTGTTTTTTTACATAATAGCAGCATAGTTGCATGCAACAGCGATAAGACTGACCATATTTCTATCAACCAGCAGATGCATAGAATCTTCCCATATGATGTAACAACAGCTGGGTATATGGATAAGGCCTGCCAAGCGGACATGTAATGATTTTTAGGAGGTACATATATGCAAGGGATGCAGTGGTTTCACAATTTGAATATGAGGATTAAAATCATCGGGATGATTGGTGCAATTGGATTTTTTATGGTCTGTGTAGGAATGGTTGGTTTTTATGTTTCACATAATTTGAGTGTTTATCTGGATGATATGTATGAAAATCAGCTTTTGCCGGTGCAGTGGTTAAATGAAGCACGGGTTCAAAATCGTGCTGGAGAAGCAGCTGTTTTGGAACTTCTCCATGAAGGAACGAGTAAGGAACGTGAGCAAAAACTTCAGGCTGAGGTCGAAACATTTAGTAAAAATGCCGCTCAGCAGCTGAATTCATTTCAAAAGACCGGGACTGCCGGCCAGCAGCAAGAGGTTGTACAGGATTTGACCCAGGAACTGGGACAGTATGAAGATGGACGGAAAAAGGTGTTGGCGCTGGTCGCCGCGGGCAAACGCCCGGAAGCATATGCGTATTACACACAATCAGTAGTGGCCCATCTGGACAAGGCCAATGAGACTTTAAATAAGTTGGCAGCTACCAGCAGTAGGCAGGCTGAGGATAAAGCGGCGCAGGGCAAGGCTTATGCGCAGACAGCAGCGATGCTGATCACAGGGGTGACACTGCTGCTGCTTTTATTGGCGCTGGCTTTTGGCTGGAAGTTTGCTAGTCTGATTGTTGCACGGCTGGAAAGTGTAGTCAAAACCCTGCAGGGGGCGGCTGATGGAGATCTGACGCAGCAGGTGAAGGTCACTGCGACAGATGAAATTGGAAAATTAGGGAATGCACTGAATAGTACGATTGCCCATTTGCGGCGACTGGTAGAGCATATAGCGGAGTCTTCCAAAGAACTGACCGCATCTTCTGAGGAGTTATCCTCTGGTACGGAGCAGTCCGCACAGGCCAATGCCAGTGTGGCGGATAAACTTGCTAAACTGGCTTCTGGTGCAGAAAAACAGGTGCGTACAATCGATGAGACCACCGAAGCGGTGGAACAGATGTCGGCAGGAATTCAAGAAATTGCTGCGGATACAGAAGCTGTGACGGAAATGACGGATAAGACGGCAACGGCCGCGCAAAATGGCGAAGGTGCTGTGGATCAGGCGGTTGCACAGATGGAAAAAATTGAAACAACGGTAACCGAGTCGGCGGAACTGGTGACAAAACTTGGGGCGCGATCCGATGAGATTGGCCGCATTGTTGATACGATTTCCGGAATTGCCGGCCAGACTAATTTATTGGCCCTGAATGCGGCGATTGAGGCTGCCCGGGCTGGCGAGCAGGGACGAGGTTTTTCGGTTGTTGCTGAAGAAGTCCGCAGTTTGGCCGAACAGTCCCAGGAAGCAGCCAAACAGATTGCGGAGCTGATTCATAACATTCAGGCTGATACGGGACGAGCGGTTGTCGCTATGAAGACCGGCAGCGCGGAGGTTGAACGCGGAACAAAAATTGTCAATGGTGCCGGTCAGACATTCAAGGATATTATGGAATTAATTCTTGAAGTTTCGGGGCAGATTCGAAATATATCGGCAACGATTCAGCAAATTGCCGGCGGCAGTCAGAAGATCGTATTGTCGGTTGAGCAAATTGATGAAATAAGCAAGGAAGCTTCAGCACATATGCAGACGGTTTCAGCGGCCAGTGAGGAGCAGTCAGCTTCTATGGAAGAAATTGCGGCCTCTACGGAAAATTTGACCAAGATGGCAGAAACACTTGAAGCGGCAGCTCTTGAGTTTAAACTGTAGTATGAGGCGAATTTGCTTTTTGTTGATTGTCAAAAATTAGTAAGGACTTTGTCTCGCACAGCGTGGTTGTGGAAGGCCCTGTCGGAGGCTGGTTAATGATAAAAGCTGTCAGTTGAAGGGGTGTACCTTTGGTTGGCAGCTTTTATTTGTGGTTGACGGAAATGTTTTCTGGTGATTTAGGAAAAAAGGCTGAATTGGTACGGAAGGAATATACTTTACAGTGGCGAATTCTTTATCTATAGCAGGTGTGTCGGCTAGTATACTACATTCGTTTGATTCAAAGGAGAGAAGGAGATCCGGTGCGTCTTTGGCATTACAAGTTGATTCCGGTATTGCCGCGCCAGCAGCTGTTAGGGCAACACCGGGAATGTTGTGCGCTTCGTGGCAACGGCTGGGGGCGCAAACATGCGACGGTGGACTATGTGTTTCAGCACAGTCCCTGGAATTTATGGCTTTACCACAAAATGATTTTGGCACAGATGTGCCGCCGTGGCTATCGTTACGAGGCGAAGTGGGAAGATCCTTTTTATCGTGGGCTGCATTGTTTGCCTTGGGCAGATATCGCCAGGACGGCAATAGAAGTCGAATGTCCTTATGCTGAGCATGATGAGGCATATTTGCACGAATGTCTGGAAAACCTCCGGGGTAAAGGCATTCGTGTTATGCCAGAGCTGCTGCGGCGGGGCGACGTCATTGGCTGAATGTATTTAAAGAGACTAGAGGTGGCTGATTTGAAGAAAGAAAATAGCGGGTATGAAGCAGAAGCTGCCTGGCCGGGAGGCTTTTTTGCAGAGCTTAGCCAGCGTGCTTTTTGGGCAGATGATGAACGTGATTTGGCAGATGCCTGTCAGGCGGAACCTGAAGGCGTCTGGGAAGAAAATATAGCAACTGAAATGCCGGATGGTAGTGGGGATTCCGAGGGGGACGAATGCTTTGTTTCTACTTTAATTGGGCTGATCCAGCAGGAATGGAAAGGCACAAAGCGGGCTTTATGCAGCCGGGCCTTGCTGTCAGAGAGTGTTTTTTATAAGATTCAGTCCGGACGGCGCAGTCCTGAGCGCGATGCGGTTATAGCCCTTGCTTTGGCGATGGGACTGGAACCGGAACAGGCACGGTCACTGCTCAGTTATCTTGGATATGGGCTTAGTGAATACATTAAACGCGATTACGTTATTTTGCGTTGCCTTGAACAGCAGATTGATCCGGCCCGGGTAAATGTTGTTTTTGCTGAATGTGGCCTTCGCCAGCTGACCGTAAGTGGCTAATCCTGGATGATAAAGGACTCGCTTTAGGAAGATATGTATTTTGCCGGCAGTCGCAAAGTTGCCGGCAAAATAAAATAAAAGCAGCATTAGTTGACAAAATAAGTTTTTCATGATATTATAAACAAGTATTCAGATGTACCAATTGAACTCACATATTTTTGTAAGTTATTGTTTACGCGATGGTTTACAAAAATATGTGATTTTTTATTTCGTACTAAAGATATAATACTAATTAGGAGGTACCTAACATGAATAAAGGTACAGTAAAATGGTTTAACGCAGACAAAGGCTTCGGCTTCATCACAAATGCAGAAGGTGGCGAAGATTTGTTCGTACATTTCTCGGCAATCGTTTCCGAAGGTTTCAAAACTCTTAACGAAGGCCAGGAAGTTACTTTCGATATCGAAGCAGATCCGAAAAATTCCAGCAAATTAAGAGCAGCTAACGTTCAGGCGTTATAATCTCTTTAAAAAGCCACCGTCGAATACATGTATTCAACGGTGGCTTTTTTTGTGCAAAAAAATAGCCTGACCTGGAATAGGACTTCAAGGTCAGGCTGTCCAGCATGATCTTCGTGATTTTGGTTTAAAACCACCCGGCTATTCGAAACACCAAAGAAGTGATCCAAATGGTCAACATAGTCTATCTCAACAAAATCACACGCTGTAACTGTAGAACTATCGTCACCAGCGTATAGACATCGTGTCTATTGAAGATGTGACAGCAGCTTTACCTGCGGATAGTTCGTTAGAGGAAGTCATTCGGACTGCCTCCGGAAAGGTTTTGATGCCATGGCGGGCATCGGCGAATAACCTCATCTATGGTTGAATTATAACATAGGGAAAAACATAAATCAACAAAATAATCGGAAAATTCTGCTGATTTTAAATGGAATTGGCTACTTGTTTTTTGCCGTTTTGTTTGGATGCTGGTGGTGAGCGGCTGTAGCAGTTTTTTGGGCTTTTTTCGGCAGTGATGATGGTTTATTTTCTGCAAAAAAATGATCGGTCCAATCATCCTCATTGGTTATTTCCGCGTGATGCATGATGTTATTCGTGAGATGGACTGCATCGGAGACTTTAACCCCAAACTTTTTGGCAATGCGTCCCCAGCCCATATGCTGGTTTTGGCGCAGCTCCATGATCTGCTCAAGGCTCTGTCCGCTCAGGTCTGATAGACCGTAGGCGATGGCAATTTCTCCATGTGTCAGGTCATCTTGTTGAAGCTCTAGGATTTCAGGAGATGGATCCTTGATCAGGAGCAGGTCCTGCAGGGACTTGGCAAGACGCTGAGCCTCGGGGGAGAGGGCTGAAATATCTTGAACGGAGATGGGGGCAGGATTGGAGGGTTTATGCATATGGGGGGCTGCATCGGCAGGAAGTGAAAAGGAGAAATAGGCAGAAAAGATAAGACTGCATGCGATAATCTTTTTCATATAATCACCTCGTCATATATAATAGTTTGTTATGCTGTCAGCATAGCATGAAATGGCCGGTGCTGACAAGCTATTATTCGGGACTGGCTGGACAGACCGCGTAAGGAACGGTATTATATAGATAAGATATTTTGGCTGTGAAATGTATAACGGAATCCAAAAGGGAGGACGATTATAATGAATGCGTTTTTCCGGCGTATCGGAGTATTTTTTTTGGCCTCGGTTTCGGGACTGCTTTTAGGTTGTGGTGAAGCCAGTGACAACGAAGCTATGGCCGCCGCTGAGGAACCGCTAATAGTACAAGAGATTTCCACCGAGGAGGCAATGCAGGCTTGGCGGCAGAAGACGGCAGTTTTTATTGACGTGCGGACCCCAGAGGAGTACAAAGCCGGGCATGTGCCGGGATCTGTTTTAATCCCGCTGGCGGAACTTGAACAGCGGCTGCCAGAAATTCCTCGTGAATCGCTTGTTCTGCTGATTTGTCGCAGCGGCAACCGTAGCGGACAGGCAAATTTGATTTTGCAGCAGCATGGATATTGCAATACCCGCAGTGTTAGTGGTGGAATGAATGCCTGGCGGGGTGCGATTGAAACCTGAGCTTGACAAAAAAACAGCATGGACGATAAGTCCATGCTGTTTGACGGTCAGCTATGCTGACAGCTGTGCTCGTGTTCGCTGCAGCTTGTTCCAGAATCGGTAAGAGTCCCTTGGAGCCAGGCGTTGGCAACGGTTGTTACATCTCCACTGCAGCCGCGCAATACCTCAATGCCCGCTGTGTGCAGGACATTGACTGCACCTTGGCCCATGTTGCCAGCAAGCATCAAAGTTACGCCCATATTGGCTAGAACGCCGGCGATGTTTGACTTACAGCCGCAGCCTGTGGGTGAATCAACGATTTCCTGCGAAATAATCTCCTTGCTCTCATTTACTGTAAAAACAGTGAAATATTCACAGTGTCCGAAATGTCCGTCAATCATATTCTGACGGGATGGTAAAGCTATTTTCATAAAATGACCTCCCTGATGTATGCCATATATTTATGGCATATGCTATTTATTATACTCCATAAAAGATATATGTCAATAACAAACGAAAGGTAGTGTACTATGCCAAGACCCATAAAGTGTCGACAGGTATGTTGCTTGCCGGCCTGTAACCGGTTTGGCCCAATTCAGTCACGGGCCGATGAGCCACAATATATCCAGATGACAATTGATGAATATGAAACAATCCGCCTGATTGATCTAGAGGATCTTAATCAGGAAGAGTGTGCTGCCAGAATGAATGTGGCCCGGACAACCGTGCAGGCAATTTACAATGGAGCACGCAAAAAACTGGCCGAGTCTTTGGTGCGGGGAAAGATGCTTCGCATTGAGGGCGGCGAATACAAGCTTTGTGAAGGACAGAATCATGCTTGTGGCAAGGAAAAATGCAACCGAAGAAATTTTAGTGAAATCGTGTAGCCGGAAAAAGGGAGGCCGTCTGAATGAATGTACGCAGCAGAAGACAGGCAGTATTGGAAGATTTGAAAGAAACGGGTGTTGTCAATATCAATGAACTTGCTGGCCGCTTGAGCGTTTCGTCGATGACGATTCGCCGTGATCTGCGGCGGCTGGCCGGGCAGGGGCTGGGTACCTTGGTGCGGGAGGGCGCAATCTTAAATTCGGGAGCAGCCTCTCTGTATAATTTAACTCTGCGGGAGAAAAAAGAACAGACAGAGAAAGGGCGAATCGGGCGTTACTGTGCAGATTTAATCAAGGAAGGAAATGCTGTTTTTATTGATTGTGGGTCGACAGCAAAAGCCATTGCCGAGGCAATTACGACGAAAAAAAATATTGTGGTACTGACAAATTCATTGCCGGTAATGAATATTTTAGGCAATAATAAAAATATTCGTCTGATTTCTGTGCCTGGAGTCTATGTTGAGGCGAATCAGGGTTTTTGGGGTGAGTTGGCATCTGAGTTCTTGCGCCGGTTTAAGCTGGATATTGTCTTCATCGGGGCCTGGGCAATTGATGTGGAAAGTGGCATCATGACACCGGATGTCAGTGCCGCGCAGACGGAGTCGGTGTTATTAAAACAAGGCCGGAAGACGGTCGTGGTGATTGATCATACTAAGCTCGGAACGTCAGCCCTCATTCAAATTGGGGAATTTGACGATATTGACCTGATTGTAACGGATCGCAAGGCGGATGAAAAGATCATTGCGGAAATCCGCAGCAAAGGAGTGGAAATTTCGCTTGTGTAAAAAGAATTTTCAATAACAACAGACAGAATATTCTGCCTGTTGTTATTTTTTTGTGAAAAAACAGCTTGCAATCTGACTTGTAACAAATATGAGGATTTTTATACAAATGGAAGACTTTATTTACTGTGAAGCGCTTGTAAAGTATAGCTTCTCCGGGTAGTATAGCAGTAGAGAGGCTGCTTGGGGAGGGGTGCATATGGATTTTCTGTTGCTTTCAGATGGCATTGCCGCTACGGAGATGCTGCGCCTGATGCAGGGGCATTTTTCATCGCCGGAAATCAAGGCGATCAGCTTGGCCAAGGGCGAGCACGCGTTCCTTTTACCATATTTGAAAAACATGTCGGCGCAAGGCCTTATTTTTTGTGATGGCTTTGATGGACAGGCCTTTAAGCTGTGCTGCCAGACAGCGAAACAGCTTGAGCTGCAGCATCATTTTTTGTTTGTCAGTCAGATTCGGTTTTTGAGCTTGTTTAAGCTTTATGGACTCAAAGAGGTGTTGGATTTTGCCGCAGCGCGCTCTTTGCTGGAAAACCCATGCAGCGAAACAAATGTGAAATTTTATGAAATATGAGGTATCTATTATGAAAAAAGCGGTATTTTTTGATATCGATGGAACTCTGCTCGATGGCAGCCGCGGCATGTTCGCTATGACGGACACAACGCGCCGGGCGATCCGCCAGCTACAGAAAAATGGGGACTTGGTATTTCTGGCTTCCGGGCGTCCGTATGCTTTTATTTATCGGGATTTATTGGACTTTGGTTTTGACGGATTTATTTTGATGAATGGAGCCTGCATTAAAATAGGGAAAAAGGTTATTTATCGGCAGACGTTGCCGGTAGATTTTGTCAGATCGGTCTGCGCGGTTTGCCGTGAACATCAGATTGAATATCTTCTGGAAGGAGAAGATGAAGTATATCTTGATGCGAACTTTCAGCGATTATCGGATTTTTATGAGTCTTTTCAGATGCCGCAGACGAGACTGCGGCGGGAATTTCCCTTTGATCAGATAGTACAGCGCACCTTTAAGATGGAGTTCGGCTTGAAAAGTGAAGAACAATTGGCTATCTGTCATGCTTTTGTCGGTGAGGATATTGATTATATGCGCGATCCGCGCCTTAAACGTCATTTTGAGCTTTATTCAAAAAAAGCTACAAAAGCGACGGCAATTTTAAAAACCTTAGAATATCTGGGGATTGCACTGGAAAACAGCTATGCTTTTGGGGATGGTAAAAATGATATGGAAATGCTCGGAACGGTTAAACATAGTTTTGCCATGGGGAATGCGGCCGCTGAAGTACAGGCAATAGCGGCTCATGTTGTTCCGGCAGTACAGCACGATGGGGTTGCCAGCGGCATTGCGCAGTATATTCTTGCCTGAGGAAAAACAGAAAGCAGCCGGGTATAAAAAATATATCCGGCTGCTTTCTAGTTAGATAGGAAATATTTACTTGAAATTACAGAAAATATAGAATAATATAAATATATAATGGCGTGGCTTGTATGCCGCTGGCAATAACAGTAGAGGGGACGTGAAGTCGGATGGAAAAGGGCATAAATGAAAAGGCATTACGGTCAATAGCAGAACTTGGGGCAGAGCAGTTACGATTTTATTGTGACGAGGATTGTCTGGCTTTTTCGACAACGGCGACAGTTCCTCCTTTGGATGGCATGATCGGGCAGGACAGGGCGGTGAAAGCAGTTGAGTTTGGTCTTAACACAAAAAAACTCGGCTACAATATTTTCATTTCTGGAATGGTCGGAACAGGGAAGTTCACGTATGCCAAGCAGGTTGTCCGGCGCATGGCTAAGCAGCAAACCGTACCGCAGGACTGGTGTTATGTAAATAATTTTGATGAAAGTGGTCAACCGGTGGCAATTAGCCTGCCGCCGGGAGTGGGACGAATGTTTCGGCAAGATATGAAAGAACTGCTTGATAATTTGCGCAGTGAAGTGCCGAAAGCGTTCAGCACGGATGATTATGAACAGGAACGGGCCTTTATCCTAAAGGATTTTCAGGATAAAAGGGCGGTCTTGCGGGAAAATTTTAATGAAAAAGCCGCTGTGTTTTCCATAATGCCAAAGTGGTCAAGTACTGGTTTTATGATGTTACCACTGCTTGAGGGTAAACCGGTTTCTGAAGACGATTTTAACAAGCTTGATGAGGTGGAAAAAGAAAAAATTCAGTCAAGCCTCCAGGCTGTACATGATTTAGCTATTATTGCATCAAGACAGGAGCAGGAATTTGAACGAGAAACCAAGGCTAAAATTGCTGAATTGGATCAAAAGGTAGCCCTATTTGCGGTAGGGCATTTAATTGAGGAGATGCAGGAAAAATATGGAGATCATAACGGTGTAACCGAATATTTAACCGCAGTGAAATGGGATGTTGTAAAAAACATCAACGATTTCAAGCAGCAGACTTCTGCTGAAGAAGAAAGCCCGTTGGCCCTGTTTGAAAAACCGATGAAGGAGGCCATGCGCGGGCGTTATGCGGTAAATTTGTTGGTGGACAATCATCTTTGTGAAGGGGCGCCGGTTGTCATTGAGATCAATCCTACCTATTATAATCTATGTGGCCGGGTGGAATATTCGAGTCGAATGGGCGTTGTCAGTACGGATTTTACAATGATTAAACCGGGCGGCTTTCATTTGGCCAATGGTGGTTACTTGATCGTGAATGTGGTAGATGTACTGACGCATCCAGGAGTATGGGAGGCTGTAAAAAGGACGCTCAAGACAAAAAAACTCTATATCGAAAGTCTGGGCGAGCAATATGGTCTCATTGCCATGGCTTCATTAAAACCGCAGGCTATTCCCGTGGATGTCAAAGTCATTATGCTGGGAAGTTCCTATCTGTATCATATTCTCTACCAGTATGATGAAGATTTTCGGAAATTGTTTAAGATTCATGCGGATTTTGATGTACAACTGGATAATACCCGGGAGAACATTGAAAAATTAGCGGGTTTTGTAAGTGCAACGATAAAAAAAGAAAATCTGAAGGAGTTTACCAGGGCAGCTGTCGCCCGCGTGATCGAATATACTGCACGTCTGAGTGGGAGTCAAAATAAGTTTACGGCCAGATTTAATCAGATTGTGGAGATTGTTTGTGAAGCGGATTCCTGGGCAGAATCGCAGGGGGCGGAGATTACCGATGAGGCGCATGTATTGCAGGCAATAGCGGAAAAGCGATATAGGGCGAATAAATATGAAGAACGGATTCAGGAGATGTTCCGTGAAGGGATGTATTTGATTGACATAGTGGGAACCGAGATTGGTCAGGTTAACGGCCTTGCCGTGCTGGGAGTAGGGGAATATGCTTTTGGTAAACCTTCACGCATAACGGCCAACACGTATCTTGGCCGCGAAGGAATTATTAATATCGAGCGCGAAACAAAAATGAGCGGAGCCTCTCACAGCAAAGGGGTACTGATTCTCAGCAGTTATCTCGGGCAAAAATATGCGCAGAAAATACCGCTTTCTCTTACTGCCAGCCTGACGTTTGAACAGCTGTACGAAGGTGTGGATGGCGATAGTGCGTCGAGTGCAGAGCTGTATGCGATTTTATCGAGTCTTGCCGATCTGCCGTTGCGCCAGGATCTGGCGGTTACCGGCTCGGTAAACCAAAAAGGGGAAATCCAGCCAATCGGCGGAGTTACAGAAAAATCGAAGGTTTTTTGAGGTGTGCCGGATTAAAGGTTTTACCGGCAGTCAAGGGGTATTGATTCCGCAGCAAAACATAAAAGATCTCGAACTCAATGAAGAGGTCATTGAAGCTGTGAAAAACAAAGAATTCCATATTTATGCAATCAGGACCATCGACGAGGGGCTGGAATTATTAACCGGTACTTTGGCAGGGGGAGTGGATGTTGCCGATTCGGTACATGGCCGGGTTTTTGCTAAGTTGCAGGTGTATTTTACCACCTATAGTAAAGCAAAGCAGGAAAAAAAAGAAGATGAGGACAACTGATAATAGCGGTCTGCTAAGGGCAAAGTCTTTTCTACCCTTGACAGACCGTTGTTTTTTGGATAACATAATATCGGTTAGTTTAGATAACAACGGAGATGATGATGATCAACAGTAAAACAGAGACTCGCGGCCTGATCCTGAATACGGCAGCGGTTCTTTTTCGCAATAAAGGGTATCATGCTACTGGTCTCAATGAGATTATTCGTGAGAGCGGTGCTCCTAAAGGCTGCCTGTATTATCATTTTCCGCAAGGTAAAGAACAACTGGCCCAGGAAGCAATAAAAGTAGTGGGTCTTGAAATTCAGGCGAAAATGGAAAAGGTGTTTCAGGTATATGAGGATCCGGTTGAAGCGATTCAGGAATTTATCCGTCAATCCACGGAAAGCATTTTTACCCGGGCTGAGGATCGGAGATTTTCGGTCAGTTTGCTGGCACTTGAGACAATGAATATGAATGAAAATTTGCGACAGACCTGCAGTGAAGTGTTTTCTGACTGGGAAGAGGTTGTTTATAATAAATTATGCAGCGGAGGGTTTTCAACAGAGACGGCTCGCAGCTGTAGTGAAATGGTTATTGCCATGATTGAGGGAGCTATGACTTTGTCACTAACAAAACGACAGCCGGAAGCTTTGCTGTCGTTTGCGGATTGGGCAGGAAGACTGCTGCGTCAGCAATAGTCATAGATGTAGATAAAAAGAGACCGTCCTGCGGCAGAAGATATTTCCTGGCGTGAGGGCGGCGTATTTTATTTCGATTTATCTATAGACTGGTCTATTGACAATGGGGATAAAACACAAAAATAGGAGACGATTAATTGATGAGTGAATTGCAGGCAGCGCAAAAGGCCGCTGCGGGCATCCGGCTTTCTTTTGCAGAGGCCCGGGAGCTCTATGAAACGGCGGATTTATTGGATCTGGCTGTCTGGGCCAGACAGGCAAAAGAACGTAAAAGCGGACGGGACGTATATTATAATGTTAACCGCCAGATCAATCTGAGTAATATCTGTACAGCCGGATGTCCATTGTGTGCATTTTCCTGCACCAGCGAAGCCCGGCAGGCCTTTGTCCTCGAACTTGAAGATGTTCGCCGGATGATTGAACAGACAGCTGCGACAACAAAGGGGCTGAGTGAAATTCACATGGTTAGTGCGCTGCATCCAGAGAAGGATTTTACTTATTATATCGATATTGTGCGATTGGTCAAGGAGTTGCTGCCACAGGTTCATTTGAAAGCGTTTACACCGGTTGAAATTGTACATTTTTCTGAAATCAGCGGACTTTCGATTGAACAAGTATTGCGTACATTGCAGGCGGCCGGGTTGGATTCTTTGCCTGGTGGTGGGGCGGAAATTCTTGATGATGAGGTTAGAAAAGTAATATGCCCACATAAGGCAAGTTCGGCTCAGTGGATTGAGACTATGAAAACGGCGCACCGGCTGGGGATTCTGACAAATGCGACTATGATGTATGGGCATGTGGAAAGCATTGAACAAAGGCTGCGACATCTTTTTACCCTGCGGGATATTCAGGATGAAACGGGTGGTTTTCAGGCGTATGTTGCTTTCCCCTTCCATCCAGACAATACGAAATTGTCTGATTTGCCCAAGACTGGTTCGTGGGAAGATCTGCGGATGATTGCGTTGTCAAGGCTGATTCTGGATAATTTTGATCATATTAAGGCTTTCTGGATCATGTTGACCCAACCGATTGCGCAGCTCTCCTTGGCATTTGGGGCGGACGATCTTGATGGCACCGTAGAAGAGGAGAAAATCATTCACGCGGCCGGAGCAAAGACAAAGACGAGGATCAGTAAAGAGGATATTGAGGCGATGATCTGTGAGAGCGGATATACACCAGTTCAGCGGGATACGTTTTACCGACCGGTAGAATCTGCGCAATTGGAGAAGATGGAGGTCGGTAAAAATGTTAAGTGAAAAAGAGGGTTTAGAGCTTTTGCAGCGGGAGGATATTCTCGCTCTCGGACAGGCGGCAAATGCTTTGCGGCAGAAAATCCATCCGGGACGGGAAGTTACTTTTATTGTTGATCGCAACATCAATTATAGCAATGTCTGCGTCAATGAGTGCCGTTTTTGTGCCTTTTTTCGGCCAAAGGGGCATAAGGATGCCTATGTCCTGCCATTGCCGGCCATTCTTGATAAAATACAGGAAACGGTTGATGCCGGAGGTACACAGGTCATGATTCAGGGAGGGCTCCATCCAGAACTTGATCTTGATTATTACCTGACAATGCTTCGGGCAATCAAAAAACGATTTGTCATTAGCATCCATTCCTTTACAGCAACAGAAATTTTATATTTTGCCAGACAAGCCGGACGGTCGGTCCGTGATACGTTGTTGCTGCTACAAGATGCCGGTCTTGATTCTTTGCCGGGCGGCGGAGCTGAAATTCTTGTCGATCGTGTGCGCAAACAGGTGAGCCCGAAGAAAATCATGACAGATGATTGGCTCTATGTCATGGAATGTGCCCATAGCATTGGCATGGAAACAACTGCAACGATGGTGATCGGCCTGGGGGAAACGATGGCGGAACGCATCGAACATATGGAACGCATTCGTGCACTACAGGAAAAAACGGGCGGGTTTAGAGCCTTTATTACCTGGAGTTACCAGCCAGGTAATACACAGCTGGGTGGACAGACAACGTCTTCTTGGGATTATTTGAGAACCTTGGCTCTTTCCCGTCTGTATATGGAAAATGTACAGCATATTCAGGGTTCCTGGGTTACTCAGGGAGAGCGGATCGGTCAGATGACACTGGCATTTGGAGCGGATGATCTTGGCAGCATTATGCTTGAGGAAAATGTTGTCCGGGCTGCCGGGACGTCCTATGAGATGTCGATTGATAAAATGGTACAGACGATTGAAGGCAGCGGCTTTAAGGCAGCGCAGCGCGATACAAAATATAAGGTGATCCGGAGGTTTTAATATGACTACAATAGATAAAAAAGAAATACAGGCTATTCCTAAAGCTACATTTGCTGTTATTGGCGGTTCGGGAACATTGTCCAGTGATTTTCCGCTGGGGGCGGAGGCGGAAGATGTTACAATACTTGCGGACGGGTTGGTTTTTTCCACTCCATACGGACAAAGTCCAGTCTTTCGCCTGTTTGAGGTAGCAGGTAAAAAAGTTCTGACCTGCAAAATGCATGGCTGGCGCAGTGGGACAAGCCGGGCGGATGGTTCAAGACAGATTTTCTGGGTGTTTCGTGAAGCCGGTGTTAAGCGGATTTTCGCTGAGGGCGGTGTGGGCACGATCAATCCGCTGCTGGATATCCGTGATTTTTTAATACCGGATGATTATCTCGATCTTTCGGTACGAAAAGATGTCGGTCTTGATAGTCCATATCTGCTGGTTATGCGCGATTCGCTTTGCCCGCAGATGCGTCAGGAGCTTATTGCGCAGACGCGCAAGTTTTTCTCTGGCAGGATTTTTACGCGTGGTATTTATGCCAATACGGATGGACGTCATTTTGAAAGTCCGGCTGAAATTGCAATGCTGAAGGGTCAGGCCGATATTGTCGGGCAGAGCATTTGCCCGGAGGTGTATCTTGCCCGTGAGATTGGGGCCTGCTATGCCGGACTTTACTACACGGTCAATTATGGTGAAGGCTTGGTGAAAAAATGGTCGCATCAGGATTTGGAAGATATTTTCTATAATGATGCACCGATGATCAGCCGGATTATTTTGGCGGCAATTCGCAATCTTGCAGCAGAGGACAAAAACTGTGAGTGCGAGGATCTGCGCAAGGCTACCTTGCTAAAAGAAGTATATAAATAAATAGGACAACTCTGGTTTTGAAACTGTCCATAGAAAGGTGCACGTATTCATGAGTTTTCTCGATACCATTGAAAAAAAAGTTCGCAGCGGGCAGCGTTTGAGCCGCGAAGACGGGCTGGCCCTTTATGCGTCGGATGATTTGGCGCGAATTGGTGCTCTCGCTGATTTTGCCCGCGAAAAAATCAGTGGCCCCTATGTATATTACAATGTAAATTGTCATGTGAATCTGACAAATATCTGCGCAGCGCGTTGCAAATTCTGCGCTTTTGGCTGCGATGAGGACAGCCGTCAGGCCTATGAGATGAGTGAGCAGCAGGTGCGGGAAAAAGTAACCCGTGCTCTGCAAGATCCTGATTTGAGTGGACTTCATATTGTCAGCGGCCTGCATCCGCACTGGTCGTTTGATCAGTATCTGAGTATTATTAAAATGCTGAAACGCGAGTTTCCAGCGCTGCATTTAAAGGGTTTTACTGGCGTGGAAATCAATCATTTTGCCAAGATTTCCGGAAAATCAATTCGTGAGGTTTTGCAGGCCTTAATTGATGCCGGTGTTGAGGCTATTGCTGGCGGCGGGGCAGAAATACTGTCACCGCGCATTCGTGAGCAGCTTTGCCCGAATAAGGCCAGTGCAGCGGATTGGCTGGAGGTTGCACGAACTGCACATGAGCTTGGTTTAAAGACGAATGCTAGTATGCTTTACGGGCATATCGAGACCGCGGCGGAACGGATTGACCATTTGCTGACGCTGCGGGATTTGCAGGATGAAACTGGCGGTTTTCAGACATTTATCTGTTTTCCATTTCACCCGGACAATACGGAATTGGGAAAAACTGTATTACGGACATCTGTCTGGGATGACCTTAAGACCATGGCAATATCGCGCCTGATGCTGGACAATATAAAAAACATCAAAGCGTACTGGGTTATGCTGACTTTGCCGGTGGCGCAACTTGCCCTCGGATTTGGTGCGAATGACATTGACGGAACAATTCAGGAAGAAAAAATCATGCATGCGGCCGGAGCAAAATCAAGTGTGTCTTTGAGCAAGGCGTCTTTGGTGGCGACTATTAAGGAAACGGGGCGGGTTCCGGTAGAATGTGACTGTAATTTTAACATTATTCGAACCCTTTGATATGTAAAGCAAGAAACTATTGTGTAGAAAAGAGTGATTGATATGGATGCAACAAAACGCAGCGATATAACAATTGGCGCGCAGGTGCTTGTCGTACAAAAGCAGGACCAGAGGACAGGGAAGCTAACGACTGGGGTTGTCAAACGACTGTTGACCAATTCGCCGAATCATCCCCGAGGGATAAAGGTGATGCTTGAAAGTGGAATTGTCGGCCGCGTACAAGAGATAAAATAAAGCTGTTTTTAGGCAGCTACTAGCCAGCGGTTATATTTATTTTTGCCGCCATACAGAAACGTCCGCTTTTTGCGGGCGTTTTTATTTGGGAAAACAGTTGTTATTTTTTTACTTCCAACAGGATATAGGACAGATCGAATAGAATTATTTACAGTGAAACATATTTGATATTAAGGCAGATATATTATTTATCTGACACGCGGATACATGTCAAAATATAGAGCAAGAGAGTGTGTTTTTTATGTGGAATTCTATTCGCCAACAATTGCCGTTGCTTATATCTTCCTTGATTTTACTGGCATTGACGATAACGATCGTTGGTAGCTACTTGTTGATTTCTGATGCCTATAAGGAAAAGATGAAGGAAAGCAACTCACTTATGGCAGCAAGTGTAGCGGACAATATTGAGCAGACTATGCAGAATGCCTATGCAGCCATTGAATTTACAGCGGAATATCCTGGGATAATGGCGCTTGATGCGGATTCCCAGCAGAGCTTGGTGCGGCAGGTTGCCGGACGTTTCCCGGCATTTCAGCTCGTAGCTATAAATAACCTTAAAGGGGATCAGTTGGCAAGGTCAAGCGGTCCGTTGGGAAACAGGGCAGAACGATTTTGGTTTAAGAAATTTATGATCGAGCGGGAACCCTACATATCAAAAACCTACTATTCCCTGACAACAGGCAATCCGATTATTACGATTGTCCACGGAATTTATGAAAATGGTCAGCTCGTCGGGATTGTTGAAGGTGATATTGCAGTAAAAGAATTGCAGCTGCTAATGGAGGCTTTTAATACAGGAGCGGGAAGCTACACATATCTGCTTGGCGGAGAGGGGGAAGTGATTGCTCATCCCGAGTATCACGACGGTGGTGATTTGTATAATTATAGGACTCTGAAAAAAAAGGCCTTGTTATACGATAAAGATGGGAAGATGATTAAAGACAAGAAAAATAATGAGGTGACGGCAGAAAGCGATGTGGAGGTTTCTGACTCGTTGCAGTTGATTATTGATCAGGCAATGGCTGGCGAAACTGGCGCGGGAGAGTATACGGATCTTGATGGGGAGGAAAATATTTGTGCCTATCAAAGCATCAATGTGCCGGGGAAATCTGCTCCGTGGAATGTTATTGTCGTGCAGAAAAAGCGAGCGGCCATGATGTTTATGGATAAGATTCTGGCATATAATATCTTTGTCGGGCTGATCGTCATCATTGCGGCTGCTCTTTTGGCAGTGGCCTTTTCCCGAAAGGTGACAAAACCGTTGCTTGATTTACTGGAAACCACAAATATGATTAAAAAGGGCAACCTTGCCGTACGCTTGAATACGAAATTTTCCAATGAATTTCGTCTTGTGTTTACGAATTTCAATGAAATGATCGATGAACTGCGTCAACACAGGGGAAAGCTGGAAGATCTTGTCGATAAGCGTACCGGAGAATTGGTGGCGGCAAATCAGGAAATGCTGGCAATGAATGAAACCTTGGAGGATACAAACCGGCGCCTTTATAACGAAAATTTGGCCCGGCGAAAAACGCAGGAAGAGTTGTTACTCAGTGAACGACAGTACAGTGCGATTACGAATCTGATTATTCAACGGCCTGATGATCCGCAGCAGCTCCTGGGGACGATATTCAATACGGCTCGTTCCTTGGTGGAAGCTGCAGCTGGGTTTATTGCACTGGTTGACGAAAAAGACAAACTGGTAGATATTGTTCATGTCTGCGGGGGGCTTTACCAAGATGGTGAACGCATATCGCTGGAACAAGGCATGTTCGACATGGTATACCGTTCCAAACAGCGGTTGTACGTGGAAGATTATAAAAAATTTGCGCATCGGATTGTACGTGAAAGTTTGGAGCGGGTCAGCAGCGTGATTATGATGCCGCTGGCGTATAAAGAAGATGTTGTGGGTGTTTTTTGCCTGGCCTGGCTGGATCAGATTCACCTAGTGAATGAGGAACAACTCGATGCTTTGCAAAAATTTTCTGATCTGGCGTCAGTTGCACTTCATAATGCGAAGACGCGGGTGCGGATACAGGAGCTGGCATATCGTGATGCCCTGACCGGACTGCCTAACTGGGCAAGTCTAAGCATGAAGCTGGAAGAGATCTTTACTGCAAATGCAGGTTCTTGCCAGCAGGGGTGTCTGTTCTTTATTGACATGGATAATTTAAAGGAAGTCAATGATACCTATGGACATACTTCAGGCAATGATGTAATCAAGGCTGCAGCCGGTAATATTACGGCAGCTGTCGGTGAAGATGCCTTTATAGCCCGACTGGGGGGGGATGAATTCAGCGTTCTCTTATGCGATGTGTATGATCGCAAGCGGATTGCGGAAATTGCCCAACGCCTGTTGTTTATGCTTAATCACGACTATATCGTGGGGGAGAAACTGGTCCGTCTTTCGGCGAGTATTGGCGTCGCGCTTTATCCAGAAAATGGCGAAGCAGCGGAAGAATTATTAAAAAATGCCGATAATGCCATGTATGCGGCAAAAACTGCCGGTAAAAACTGCTGGAGGTTTTATACAGATCAGATGCAGGCCGCAGCGCAGGAAAAAATGGCCCTGATCAGTAGCCTGCATCATGTTCTGGCCAAACAGGAGCTGAGCATTGTTTATCAGCCGATTGTTGAAATTTCTACCAAGCAGATTGTAAGCTTTGAGGCACTACTGCGCTGGCAAAGCGCAGAATATGGGAATGTATCGCCGGCGCGGTTTATCCCGCTGGCGGAAGAGTGCGGGTTGATTCTGCCGATCGGTCGGTGGGTATTGGCTGAAGCGGCTCGCTTTGCCCGCCGGTTAAGTGCTGTTGGACAGGATCATGTCCGGATAGCCGTCAATATTTCGCCACCTCAGCTGATGGATGAGGATTTTGTCGATTATGTCGCTATCTGTATTGCCTCTACCGGCATACGGGCAGAACAGCTTGACCTTGAGATCACAGAAGGCGTCTTAATCGAAGCGATGGAGGAGAATGTGGCAAAACTCCGTCGCCTGCAGGAACTGGGGATCATGCTTTCACTGGATGATTTTGGTACTGGGTATTCATCGCTCACATATTTAAAGAGCCTGCCAGTTGGGATTTTGAAGATTGACAAGTCGTTTATCGACCGCATTTGTGAAGACCAGATGCAGCTTGAACTGGTAGGGTCGATTATAAACTTAGGGCATACGATGCAGCTAGAGGTTGTTGCCGAAGGGGTAGAAACGGCAGAACAGTTTGACCTTTTACGGGCGCTGGATTGCGACCGTATGCAGGGGTATTTTTTCAGCAAACCGGTAGCTGAGGATGAGGCGGTGGCTTTACTGAGAGCAAAGTGAAGCGGCTTCCATCGTCTTGTCAGCCGGATTGAGATGGAATATAATAAAGTAAGAAAAAATATGCAGAAAAGAGGGACGATGATGAAGGAGCATATCATGCTTGCCTATGATGGGTCGCCCTGCAGCCGCAGAGCCTTGGAAAAAGCGCTGGAGATGCAGCAGGACTTAGCGGCAACGCTTGACGTTGTGACGGTGGTTCCATCACTGGGCACACAATTTATTCAGGACAGCTATCCGCTTGATGTACCGGCGATGTCTCGTGATCAGAAAGCTGCGGTGGTGGAAAAACTTAAACAGCTTAAGGATGAATGTGCTGTGAGCGGACATGATGTCAGCATATATATTTTGGAAGGTGATGTGGTATCACGGTTGCTTGAGCATGCTGGCGATCATAAGACGGATTTGATTCTTGTTGGAACAAGAGGGCGCGGCGGTTTTGAGGGGTTGCTGCTGGGAAGTGTAGCCCTTAAACTTGTTACACATGCGAAAATACCGGTAGTCGTGATAAAATAGGCCATATGCCAGAAACGTTTCTCATGGGATATATAATTTTTAGAGGTGGTTCCGATTCGCCTGGACGAAAAGCGTTTGGGCGAATTTTTTCTGAGAAGATCATCGGCAGATACGGTTGGCCGAGCTGTACCGGGAATATTCGAGGAAATAAGCAATAAAGAATAGATAGCTGTGGAAAAGTATTTTTCGTGAAGATAGAATAATATATATAACGTTTTTAAAAAATATAGTATAATATAAACAGGCTATACCTATGCGGACAACCAAAATATCTCAAACAAAAACGATTCTACTTTATTAGTTGGGGTGGAGAATTTTGAGATTAATTAATATGGAACAAGTAACAGATAATATGTGTTTGGCAAAGCCGATATATCAGCGGGATGGGTCAAACATTTTATTGAATACAGGCTGCAGTAATTTAACTTTTTATAAAGACAAATTAAGGGATCTAGGAGTACATTACATTTATGTTGAAGATGAGTACTCCGCCGGCATTGAAATCAATGATGTAATTACCGATATAACAAGAATTAACAGCAAGCGGATTGTCTGTGATATTTTGGACAGCATAACAAAAGGGCGGGATATCAACATTCAGCAGGTGAAAAATGCTGTGGAAAATATGATTGAAGAGATTCTACAAAACAGCAATGTACTGATAGGATTGTCTGATGTCAGAACAAATGATGAATATACTTTCTCACATTCGGTTAACGTGGCTGTGTTGGCATTGGTACTGGGAAATGCCCTTGGCTATGATAAAAGCCAGTTGCAAAAGCTGGGGGTCGGAGCCTTGCTGCATGACATCGGCAAGGCCCAAATTCCTCATGAAATTCTCAACAAACCAGGCCGACTGACGCGGGAAGAATGCCGGGTCATAAAGGAGCATTCACAGCTTGGTTTTGATGCTGTAAAAAATGACTGGGAACTGAGTCCGCTGTCACGTACCATTATTCTGTCTCATCACGAAAAGGTCGATGGGTCAGGGTATCCACGGGCGGTAAAAGGCGATGAGATTCATGAATTTGCTAAAATTGTGGCGATTTGTGATGTGTTCGACGCCTTGACGGCCGATCGTTGTTATAGCCCCAAGTGGCCAGTATACCAGGCAATTGAATATCTGCAGGCCTATGCTGGTACACAGTTTGATGAGATGCTTTCAGAAAAATTTATTGAACACATTGCGGCCTATCCTAATGGTGCTTTTGTGAAACTAAGTGATTTGCGACGAGGCATTGTGTTTGCTCAGAATCTGAGCAAACCGACAAGACCAGTTATCAGGATTCTCGAAGAAAACAAAAAGAAGTTAAAAGCCGATGACTGCTATCTGGTGGATTTAATGAATGAGATTGATATTGTCATTGCCGAATCGGAATAATGGGTCGGCGAGCGCAGCTTCAGCTGAAATATGTAAACAAGATAATTCTCTTTGGAAGTTTAAAGTAAAAGCGATCGATAAAGAGGAGGAAGATAAATATGTCAATTCTTGATCTTATTGAAAGCAGCCGGCAAAACCGCAGGCAGGCTCAGCAGCGACAGGCGGTAAAATATTTTGCTGTTGGTGCGGCGGCGGGGATTTTCGTAGGGGCAGCAGCAGCGGCTTTACTGGTACCCAAAAATGGGCAGGAAAACAGAGAAGAATTTTCACGCAAGGCAAGGGAACTTGTGGAAAAAGCAAAAGTAGCTGTCGAAGAAAAAACAGCAAAGCATAAATCAGGGAATGGCAGCGCGGAGGATATTGATGCGGTCTGCTAAGCAAGGCCGGTTGGTATTGCGCCAGGTCAATGGAGGAGTTGAAGCCAATGTATATATCTTTTGCCGAGGCTGGTGTGTTTGTTTTATTTGTGCTGGCTGCAATTGTCGGTGTTTACATGATTGTTGTTCTGCATAAAATAGCAAAAACTTTAAACCAGGTTCAGGGGATTTTGACCCAGCAAGAGCCTCAGCTTACAAAAACAATGGCTTTGCTGCCGCTCCTACTGGAGAATATTAATGAGATGGTGCTGCAGCTGAAGTCAATAACAGGAGTTGCGGCAGACCTTGAGACGGCTATAGCTAGCCAATTTCTGACCACAGTAGAGAATTTGCAGCAGAGTCTGCAGGCTTTTGGCAGTCTTACCGGGATCTTTTTCGATGTTATTAAAGCCATTTTTGGCAAAAGAGATTAAAAAAAGGCCGGCAGCATCTGCGCTGACGGGTTTTTT
>Ga0183099_1000614_pt1 | contig 24424 bp, 23 predicted proteins | sample Biomet1_FD_127788 | JGI IMG/M metagenome (GOLD analysis project Ga0183099, IMG submission 127788) | Microbial communities from bioreactor (seeded with anoxic lake sediment) at LBNL, California, USA - Biofuel metagenome 1 | ecosystem: Engineered > Bioreactor > Anaerobic > Unclassified ...
ATTCTTCCTCAAGAATCTTGGGAATGGGCCGGCTCCAGAAGGTCTCCTGCTGCTGCTCCTTGGCGTCCTGATGCGTCTTGGGCGGGCAGACCTTTATGGCCCGGCTGGTGGGGCAATCCGGCGAGGAGAAGTGTGCGCTCATGCATTTGCCCGCGGAATCCATGGTGTAGGGCACAACGCGCCGCGTGGCCCGCCAGGTGCGGTCCTGAATGATGACCTGGCCGTCGGACATGACCGCGCAGAGCAGCTCGGAGGGCTTGGACGCGTAAAACACGCTGACGACATACACATTCTCGTCAATCTTGCCAGAGTAGTTGAACTCGTTGAGCTTCTTGCACAGCATGCGGCTCATGATCTGCTTGCACAGGGAGAGGTTCATGCTGTCGTCGGCCTTGGCCACGGCGGGCAGGCCCAAAAACAGCACAAGGGCGAGACAAAGGACGGGAACGCGCAGGTGGTCAGACATTGCGTTTATCCGGGGTAAGAAAGGTTTGGAAGCCGTCGGGGCTGTCGGTTTCGCACTGGGCCTTGCATCCGGCGCACTGGAAGCTGCCCGGCTTGAAGTACCACTGGGCCCGGCCGGGGTTCTCGCACTGAAAATAGGCATAGACCGAAGCCGCCACCGTTCCGGTGTAACGCCGGTAGCCCTGCTGCCGAACAAACTCAAGAAAGCGCATTCCCTTGCCCCCAATTTCTCTGCGCACCCTAGCCTTATTGCTGAAAATTGCAAAGCCCGACAAAGAGGCGGGCCCCAAGGGGGTACAGGAAACCCCGGACGCGCCAGGACTGAGGCATGCGCGGGACAGGACGGGCACATGGCGTCAGTACCGCAGATGATCGCAAAGCCCCATGCTCAGAACGCCGAGAAAATCACACGGGGCGATCCCCTGCCCCTCCGGCCACGCCGACCGCCGATGCCTGGCCGCGGCCGCGCAAACCTGTTGCGGGCGCGGATTCCCCGGACGGAAAGAGTGCCCTTCAACGGCACCCTCACAAGACGGACGCCTCCGCCAGGAGGTGCATGCGCGGCTTTCTGCCCCGAGCTTGCAAATAAGCCGCGCCGCGTTGCACCGTTCCGGGTCCTGGCCCTGGCGCCCCGCCAGACGGCATGGCTCCGCCTTGTCATTTTCTATGGTTCATGGCATTTTGCATCACGCATGACGATAGCACTGGTGACGGAGGCCCTGGTGGATCAGAAAGGCACTTTGCAAGATCGGAAATGCGTGCGCGTCGCTGTGCCGCAAGCCCTGTTTCTGGAAGGCGCCCTCTGGGTGCGGCCGGAACATGTGCCCACGCGACTGCACCTGCTGGAGCTCGACCAGCCTGACCTGCGTTTCGCGCGGGAGTCTCCGGCACTGCGCATAGAGGACCTTTCGGCCAACGGCATGCGCATCACCCTGCCCGACCCGTCGGCCAGCCTCGGCGCGGCCCTGCCCCTGCTCACCTCCGGCCATTGCCTCGTCTTCCTGTACCTCAAGCTCTCGCAGCCCCTTTCCGCCGTGGAGGACAGGCCCCTGTCGCTGCTGCTCGGCGTGGCGCCCATCGCCCTGCAAAAGCAGGATGACGGCCAACTCACGGCATCCCTGAACATTCTGTACCGGGGCCAGCCCGACCGCGACGACAAGAGCCTGACCTTCTTCTACGTGGCCCGGTATCCCATCCGCGAGCTGGCGGCCTGGTGCGACGAGGTGACGCTCATGGACCGGCTGCCGCAGCGGGCCGCGGCGCGCGGGCTGCGCATGGACCGCTTTCTGCTCGAGCTCGACACCGCGCTGGCCCAGGCCGGGCCGCAGCCCTCCCCCCCGAACAACGACCAGGAAGGCTAGATGTTCACCATAATCGGCTTCATCATCGTCATCGGGGCGATCATCGGCGGCTTCGCCGTGGAGAACGGGCCCTTGCAGGTCCTCTTCCAGCCGGCGGAGTTCTTCATCATCTTCGGGTCGGTGCTGGGCGCGTTCTTCATCGGGTCCTCGCGCACCATGTTCGTCCGGGTGTTCAAAAGCGTGGGCCTTATTTTCTCCATGCGCCACAACAGCCGGCAAAGCTACCTGGAGCTGCTGGGACTCTTGAACATCCTGTTCGGCAAAATGCGCAGGGAAGGCATGGCGAGCATTGAACGCGACGTGGAGCACCCGGACGAGAGCAATGTGTTCTCGCACTATCCGCTGGTGACCAAGGACCGCGCCGTGGTGTTGTTCATCTGCGACACACTGCGGGTATTTTTGACCACCGGCGACCAGGGCGAAATCGAAAAGCTCATGAAGCTCGACATGGAGGCCATGCGCGACCAAGCCGAGGGCACCTCGGGCATGATCTCAAAAATGGCCGAGTCGCTGCCGGGCCTGGGCATCGTGGCCGCCGTCCTCGGCGTCATTCTGACCATGGGCCAGATAAGCCAGCCGCCGGAGATTCTGGGCCGCAGCATCGGCGCGGCCCTGGTGGGCACCTTCCTCGGCGTGCTTGCCTGCTACGGCTTCATCGGCCCCATGGCCATAAAGCTGGAAAACCTGGCCCAGGAGCGCGACATGTATTTCAACGTCATCCGCGCAGCCATAAGCGCCGCTGTTTCCGGCTCCAGCCCCATCATGGCGGCCGAATACGGCCGGCGCGCCATTCCGGAGGACGTGCGGCCCACGTTCTTTGAAATGGAGGACTGGCTCAAGAGCGGCGTGAGGCGCTAGGAGCGGGCATGGCGCGCAACAAGGGGCACAGCGGCGGTTCGTGGAAGGTGGCCTACGCCGACTTCGTCACGGCCATGATGGCCTTCTTTCTGCTCATGTGGATTTTGAACATGGTGCCGCCGGAGACCAAGCAGGTGCTCTCCACCTACTTCCAGCCCGTTGCGGACGTGAAAGGCTCCGGAGGGCCGCAGGTGCTGGACGCCGTGAGCAACGCCATGGTGCCCCAGGCGCGCGGCATACCCAACCCCGACGCCGCCACGGAGCAGTCCCAGCGCTTCGTCATCGCCTCGCGCCTCAAGCGCATCATCATGGACGACAAAAAGCTCATGGACGCCAGCGGCCTTTCTTCCGACGAAACCGGCGTGCTGTTGCGCGTCAACAACGACGTCATGTTCCACCCGGGCTCCGCGCAACTCACGCCGGAGGCCAAGCGCGTGCTGGACGGCGTGCTCGATGTGCTCAAGGAGTACAACATGCATCTGCTGGTGCGCGGCCACGCGGCGGAGAACGAAAACGCGGGCGGCCCGTATCAGACCGCCTGGGAGCTCTCCGGCGCGCGCGCCGCCAACGCCGCCAGCCATGTGCTGAGCGGCGGCGAAATCATCCCCACCAGGGTCCGCGCCATATCTTACGGCGCAACCCGCCCGCTGCGCCCGGACACCTCAAACGCCAACCGCCTGTCCAACGGCCGCGTGGAGTTCTACTTTCATCGGCCCGATGCGCTGAACTTCGGCTCCGGGCTCTAGCAAAGCCTCCCTCCGCACCGCGCAAACGCGGCCGGATGACTGGCCCTCTTCCGGTTCGCCACGTCATGCCACTTGATTTTTTATGCAAACAGGCCGATGGGATAAAGACTCTCACAACGTAGGAACTACGCATTCCAGGTTCAAGCGCGCTTCCCCCGGAGCAGCGAGAGAAACGCCAGGAGCACACGTGGACGAAACCGCAGCAGCAACCGCAAGCCCTCCCTCTTCCGCCGGGGGCGCCGACAACCGGCCCCATTGGCCCGCCAGACTGGAGTCGTACCTTGGAGTGCTGCGTCCCCTGAAGGCAAGAAGCGCGCTGCGCGAGGTGCTGGAGCGCGAACTGCTCCTCAACTTCATCGGGGTCAACAGCGGCGGCATCAGCGAATACCCCCTGCTGGAAACCCAGCAGCAAAGCATCGTCAACCTGTTGTGCCGCCGCACCGACCACCCGGCCGACACGGTGCTGCGCAAGCTTGCCGGCAATTTCCCCGTGCTTTTGAACCGCCTGGACAAAGAGACCGGCAGCGGCGACGAGGCCGCGCGCGAGCAAACCACGATACAGCTGCGCAATACCGAGTCGCTGCTGGTGAAAAGCGTGCAGGGCATGGTCTACGCCATGGGCCTCACCACCGATAATTTCGAGGAGCTCATCATGCGCCACTTCGGCGCGCCGGGCCTGGCCCAGTTCGGCGAGCTCATCAAGACCCACGAGTTCGATCAGAGCTTCTGGAGCGAATTCGTGGAGCGCTTCATCGCCCAGCATGTGGCCGAGGGCTACGAGCATCTCACCCGCGGCGGCAAATTCCACCTCTCCAAAGACGGCCAGCAGGTGGTGGTGCGCTTTTTGTTCGACGACGTGCTGGCCACCCTGCACGACAGCCCCGGCCACATCGACCAGACCCGCGTGCAAAAGGCCTTTGCCGAGGCCAGCGCCGACACGCCCGAGCGCCTGGCCGTGCGCAAAGTGGTGCAGGCCTGCCTGCTCAAGGGGCTGGGCTTTCTGCCCGGCGATCTGCTCCTGGAGCACCTGGAGAGCGCCGCGTTCATCGTCTGCATGGACCCCGTGGCCGAAAGCCTTGTCGCGGCCATGAAGGCCCGCACGGGCGGCCAGCCCCAGGATGAGCACACCCTGCCCTTCCTCATGGAGCAGACCGTGGCGCTGGCCCTGGGCGCCGTACGCGTGCTCAGCCAATCGCGCGAACATTTCCTCTCCGCCCTGGCCACTTTGCGCTCCGATGAGCTGGAGGCCGTGCGCACCCTGGCCCAGGGCCTTTCCATCGAGGCCCTGGAGCATGTGCTGTTCTATCTGCTGGAGAGCGCCTTTGTGGGTCTGCTGCGCGAAAAGGCCCGCGATGAAGGAGGCAAGGTGCTGGTCAAAACGGCCGCCTTGCGCCGCTGCCCCCTACCCGCCGTGGAGGCCCTTGCCGCGCGCGGGCTCACCCGCATCCGCAAAAGCCAGCTTTTTGCTGCCGACCCGACCCGTCCGGACATGCTGCTCTTCAAGACCCGCACCCCCCAGCAACTGGCCTCGCTGATGCAGGTGTTGCAGCTTGAGGAGCCCTTGCAGGCCGCCATTCACACCCTTTGGAACAAAGCGCCCTTCCGGCGCGACTTCCTCGTGGTCATCGACCTGGCGCAGGTGGCGCGCACCACGCAGAACGTCAAGGCCAAACTCACAGAACTGCTGCTCAAATTCGGCGCGCTGCAGGCTCCGCCGCCCGCGCCAGCGCAGGAATGACGCACGAGGAACACAGGCGCAGCCCTGCCCAGGGCCAGAAGTCCCAAGATCCCCTGGACGCAAGAGGAGCCAAAGGACCTCTGCGCAGCGCAACCGGGGTTCTTTGATCTTGTTTTGCGCAGGGCTGAATGGTCCAGACCGCTCGGTGCGAAATGGCAACAGTCTGGTCGGCATTGGCAATGCGCTCTTTCACCAGCGCCCCCCCCAAAAGCCGCCTCTCCGCAAATCAAAACGCCAAGGCCCGGAAGCCATGGGCAATCAATCCCGCGGCACAGCGCCGGGCGCGGCAGTCTCGCCGCGGCTGCGGCAAGCAATCCCCGGCCGAAACGCCGGAGCGGATCGCCGCGCAACGCCTTCCCCCTCTTGCTGCCGCCGCGCACATGCCATTGCTGCCGCACACCCGGCAGGCGGATGTTCCTGAATGGGGCTTGCGGCAAAGATCCCGGCGCGGGTCCGGCTTTTGCATCCTGGGGGGCCAAAGGAGAATGCCATGCGTTTCATCCACAACACCAGCACGGATCCCGCCTTCAACCTGGCGGCGGAGGAATGGCTGCTCAGCGGCTCCACAGCCGATGTGTTCATGCTCTGGCGCAACGCCCCGGCCGTCATTGTGGGCCGCAACCAGAACACCCTCGCCGAGATCGATGAGACCTTCCTGCGCCAGCGGGGCATCCCGGTCATCCGGCGGCTCACCGGCGGCGGCGCGGTCTTCCACGACCTCGGCAACGTCAACTTCACCTTCATCAGCCTGGACCGCAAAGGCCAAGGACTGGACTTTCACCGCTTCACAGAGCCGGTGCTGAACGCCCTGCGGGCCATGGGCGTGCCCTGCTCCTTCGAGGGGCGCAACGACCTGGCCATCGAGGGCAGGAAGTTTTCCGGCAACGCCCAGCACGTGTCCAAGGACCGCGTGCTGCACCATGGCACCCTGCTCTTCTCCGCGGAGATGGCCGACCTTTCCGGGGCGCTGCGCGTCAACCCGGTCAAGTACAAGGACAAGGCGGTGCAGAGCATCCGCAAACGGGTGACAAACATCAGCAGCCACCTGCCGGAACCCTTGGCTGTGCAGGAGTTCATGTCCCGGCTCATGGGCCATGTTTCCGGCGGCGCGGCCAGCGGCGACCTCGCTCTCGCCCAGGCGGAGATTGCGGGCATTGAGAGGCTGGCCGAAGAGAAATACCGCACTTGGGACTGGAATTTCGGGTTCTCGCCCCGGTACGGGTTCTCCCACAGCACGCGCACTCCCGGCGGAGTGCTGGACGCGCGCCTGGAGGTGACGGAGGGAGTGATCCAGGCCGTTCGCCTCTACGGAGACTATTTCGGAATCCGGGACGTGGCGGAGTTGGAGACCGTGCTCGTTGGCTGTCGCCACCAGCGGGAGCACTTGGCCGAGCGGCTGCGGGGCGTTCCCCTGGGGGAGTATATCCAGGGCGTGGACCTGCCCGTGTTCCTGGACTGCCTGTTCTAGCCGCGAGCAGGGGCTTACCCCGGGGCGCTCATATTTGGGCCGCGGCCTGTTCCATTTTCGACCATTGTTCCCGTGCGGGACAACGCCCCCGCCAGCCCGCCGCGAGGTCTTAAAAAATAGCACATGATGTCAGCATGATATCACTCAAACAGCATAGGCATGGTCCTTGCTCTTCCCTTGGCGTTGCTCAACCTTAAAAGCCAGGAGACAGTGCGATGGATGCCTCGGAAAAAGCGTCGGCGGCCTTGGCCGGCATGCAGAAGAACGCGGAAGGCGTTTTCACCAATTATTTGAATTTCACAAAGCAGATCAGCCAATACGGTCCCATCGACCACAAGACCCAGGAACTCATCCATGTGGCCTGCGCCCTCATGTCGCAGTGCGAGATGTGCATATCACTGCACATTCAGGGCGCGGCGGGCCTGGGCGCCAGCAAGGAGGAAATCATCCAGGCGGCCATGTTGGCCATTTCCATGGGCGGCTCGCCGAAAATGATGTATATGCGCAACGTGTTCGAGGAAGTTGAGGATCTTTTCGGGTAGCGGACAGCCCGGCCTGTTCCCGCGCCAGACGCGGAAGCCAATGAGGAGGAGATGTCGCGATGAAGACCACACCGGGCGTCAAGACCCATGAGCTGATCGACGGCGAGCTGTGCGGCGTGCCCGTCGCGCTGGACGAAGGGCGCAGCGAGGTCCGCCTCAAAACCCTGGCGCGCATGGCCGCGGATGAAAGCGGCCTAGTGCACGGCGGGTTCGTCTTCGGGCTGGCGGACTATGCCGCCATGCTGGCGGTGAACCACCCCAACGTGGTTCTCGGCGCCTCGGAATGCCGTTTCCTCAAGCCCGTGCGCGCCGGCGCGGAGTTGCAGGCCACGGCTGTCTGCGAGGCTCCGCAAGGGCGCAAGCTCCCCGTGCGGGTCAAGGTGGTCTGTGGGGACGAAAGCGTTTTCGAGGGCCTGTTCACCTGCTTCGTCACCGATAAGCATGTCTTGAGCGGGAAATAGGCGGCCAAAATCAGCAAGACGGGCTCGGAGTCGGCTCCGGGCCCGTTGTTTCGTTGAATCGGCCGCTACGCGGCCCGCGGCTTAAAGAAATAGGGCGTCGCCGCTCGCGTTCCCCAAGCCCGGATGAATGTCGAAACGCACAACGCCCACGGGCACCTTCACGCTGGCCGCTATTTTGGCCGTGCCGAGATTGCCGAAACCCCCACACAGCTCAATGGCGGCAATGCCTTCATTGTGCACCAGCTCAACGGCCAAGGCCGCGGCCTGGTCGTAGTTGCGCACGCCGACGGCCAGCAGATGCACCATGGGGGTTTTGACCCACTGCCTGTCCTTTGCCGGGTCGGCCTCGGGGGCGATGAAGATGAAGGCGGCCTTCAGGGGTTCACTCATATTTTTTCTCCTTTTGTTTGTGCATGTCGCCGCGTGAACAGGCCCAGCTCCCGCGCCAGGTCCATGACCCTGGGCACGCTCACCACCCAGGGGCCGTCCGTGCGCAGGCGCACCCCGGCGCTGTGGCCACGGTGTATCTCCACCTCGCGCTCCCCGTCTACGGCGATGAGGCAGGGAGAGGCGCTCACCGGATGGATCTCGCCGGGGAGCATCCACGCCGAGCGGCGCACACCCACCTCCGCGAACATCCCCGGGGCGATGGCCGCGCTCACCACAGCCAGATTGCCGCGGTTTGACGCCGGGCCAAGCTCCAGCGCCAGGCCGCGCGGCTCCTCAGGGGCAATGGCGGCAAGCTGCCCGCCGATGGCGGAAAGGCCGATGGCGTCCGCGCGGCAGCGGGTCATGAACAGCTGCGGCACCTTGTCCATTTCCCACACCGCGCGGGAGGCCATGAACACGTCTGCGAAGACCGCTGCGTCCACCAGCGCAATGTCCACGCTCTGCCCGTCGCGCAAGATGTCCAGCATGCAGACTTGCGTGCAGGCCTGCTCCCGGGAAACACGGCCCGCAGCCACCAAGCCGGCCGCCATGCCCGCAATAGTCGCCTCGACCATGAAAGGGAAGACGTTGTTGGTGCCGGTGGAAAGCGGAAGGATGGGCACATTCGTGGTGCCCTTGCACACGGCCCGGCTGGTGCCGTCGCCGCCGAGCACCACCAGGCACCGCGCGCCAAGGGTCTCCATGAGGCCAGCGGCAAGCACGGTGTCCTGCTGGCCGCCGTGCATGGGCATCTCGACGGCTTCGACGGGGATGCCGGGAACGATGGCGTTCAGCGCCCGGGGCACGATGCCGTAGGCGTCGGGCATATACAGGATGCGCGTCACGCCCGCATGCACAAGCCCCAGGATGAGCCGCCGGGTGATGCGGACCTTTTCCTGGTTGTCGAAGACGCTGCCGTGGGCCACCAGCCTGCGGATGTCCTTGCCGGAGGCGGGGTTGGCCAGGATTGCTGCGGTGCTCACCGATGCTCCTTCAAGGGCGCGCGGGGCCGCGGCGGCAGTGCGTGCCGCAGCCCCGCGCGGGTGTTAGCGGATGTCCTTGACCGCCTTGACGATGTCGTCCGCACCGGGGATGTACGCCTGCTCCAGCGGCGGCGAGAAGGGCACCGGGCAGAAGGGCGCGGCCACCCGGCGGATGGGCGCGTCCAGGAATTCCAGGCCTTCCTCAGCCACCATGGCCGCTATCTCCGCGCCGGGCCCGGCGAAACCGACGGCCTCGTGGGCGATGACCAGGGCGTGGGTCTTCTGCACCGAGGCCAGGATGCTGGCCTTGTCCAGGGGTTGCAGACAGCGAGGGTCCACCACCTCGGCGCTGATGCCCTCGGCCGCGAGCTTCTCGGCTGCGGCCAGGGCCGTGTGCACCATCAGGGAGGTGGCCACGATGGTCACATCCGTGCCCTCGCGCTTCACGTCGGCCTTGCCGAGCTCGATGGTGTAGCTTTCGTCGGGCACCTCGCCCTCCACGCCGTAGAGCAGCTTGTGCTCCAGGAACACCACCGGGTTGTCGTCGCGAATGGCGCTGATGAGCAGGCCCTTGGCGTCATACGGGGTGGAGGGGATGACCACCTTGAGGCCGGGAATGTGCATGAACCAGGCTTCGAGCGACTGGGAGTGCTGGGCCGCCGCGCCTATGCCCGCGCCCTGCGGCATGCGCAGGGTCATGGGCACCTTGGCCTTGCCGCCGAACATGAAGCGCATCTTGGCGGCCTGGTTGAACAGCTGGTCCAGCGCCACGCCGATGAAGTCCACGAACATGAGCTCGGCCACGGGCCGAAGCCCGCTGGCGGCCGCTCCCGCCGCCGTGCCCACAATGGCGCTCTCGGTGATGGGCGTGTCCATGACGCGCTCTTTGCCGAACTTGTCGTAAAGGCCCTGGGTCACGCCGAAGCAGCCGCCGAACTGGCCCACGTCCTCGCCGATGATGAAGACCTTCTCGTCCCGCTCCATCTCCTGCCGGAGCGCCTCGTTGAGCGCCTGCAGATAGGTTTTCTTCGACATATCGTCACACTCCGTTGCGTTGTCGTTGGGGGAAAGAACCACCGGGCTTAGGCGTACACGTCTTCCAGCAATTCTGAGGGCGAGGGCTGGGGGCTGCCCTCGGCGAACTCCACGGCGTCCTTGATTTCCTGCTCAATGCGCGCGCGGATGGCCTCCACGTCCTTTTTCTTGAGCACGCCGCCCTCCAAAAGCTTCTCCTCCATGCGCGGAATGGGGTCCTTGGCCATCCATTCCTTCAGTTCCTCGTCGCAGCGGTAGGTGCAGGCGTCGCCCTCGAAGTGGCCGCGCCAGCGGTAGGTCTTGCATTCCACGAGGGAGGGGCCCTCGCCCCGGCGCGCCCGCTTCACGGCCTCTGTCACGGCCTCGAACACGGCAAGCACGTCATTGCCGTCCACCACCACGCCTGGCATGTCGTAGGCCGCGGCGCGGTCGGCGATGTCGGTGACGGCCATGGATTTGCACTGCGGGCAGGAAATGCCGTAGCCATTGTTTTCGTTCACGAACACAAGCGGCAGCTTCCAGGCGCTGGCCATGTTCAAAGCCTCTTGGGTGGTGCCCTGATTGGAGGCGCCGTCGCCGAAGAAGCAAATGGTCACAGTGTCGGCCTTTTCATACTTGGAGGCCAGGGCCGAGCCCAGGGCCAGCGGACCGCCGCCGCCCACAATGCCGTTGGCGCCCAGAATGCCCAGGTCGAAGTCGGCAATGTGCATGGAGCCGCCCTTGCCCTTGCAGTAGCCGGTCTTCCGGCCGAAGATCTCGGCCATCATGAGTTTCAGGTCGCCGCCTTTGGCAATGAGATGCCCATGCCCGCGGTGGGTGCTGGTAATCTTGTCGGCGGTGGTGAGCCCGGCGCACGCGCCGGTGGCCACAGCCTCCTCACCGATGTACAGGTGCACGAAGCCGGGTATGCGTCCGGCGGCGAAGAACTCCTGCAACTTGGTTTCGAACAGGCGAATCCTGCTCATGGTCTCATACATCTTCACCAGGGTCTTTTTGTCGGGACTCATGTGTCGCACCTCCGTTATTCGTTTCCCGCGGGCAACCGCAGGATCATGCGCCCTCTGCCGACCCCGCCTCGTCCACGGAGACGGTCAGCGCCGCGCAAGCCATGACGATGCCGCTGACTCCCGGGCCGAAACAGGGAACCTCAAGTCCAGGGGCCAGCATGCCGCCCTCAACCACCTCAAGGGATTTCACGCCGATGGGAATGGCCGCGAGGACCGCATCCCGATCGACCCGCGCAGGCTCGGGCACGCCGATCCTGGCGTCGACAAAGACCCCCTGAAAGCGGTCCCGCCCGCAGATTTCCAGAATGCCGCACAGGCAGCCGCGAGAGACCGCGTCCTTGACGGCGCGCACGGCGGCCTTGGTCATGTCCTCCCCGTGCAGATCGGCTCCGTAGCCCAGCTCTATGGCGAAACGCTTGCGCGTCATGTGGCGCTCCTTTCCGGCCGTGCCGACGCTAGGCCAGCATCAGCCCCGGATTTTCGAGCATGTCCGCCAGCTCCCGCAGGAAGGTCATGGCCGGGCCGCCGTCGGTCACCATATGGTTGAAGGTCAGCGAAAGGGTCATCAGTTTGCGGATCCTGATCTCGCCGTCCTTCACCGCGGGCTTTTCCACCACGCGGCCCACGCCCAGAATGCCGGTCTCCGGCGGATTCAGAATGGGCGTAAAGCCGTCCATGCCGAGCATGCTCACGTTGCTGATGGTGAAGCTGCCGCCGCCTATTTCGTCCATGTTGAGCCCGCCCTTGCGCGCCCGGCCGGAAACATCGCGCACGCGCACGGCCAGCTCCTCAAGGGTGTAGCCGTCCGCGTTCTTCACGTTGGGCACAATGAGCCCGTTGGGCAGCGCCACGGCAATGCCGAGATTCACGCGGGCGTGCAGGTGGACGCCGTCGGGACGCAGGGTGGAGTTCATGACCGGGTGGCGCTTGAGGGCGCGGCACACGGCGTAGGCGATGATGTCGTTGTGGGAGAGGCGGTAGTCGGGGTTTTTCTTGTTGCGTTCCAGCAGAGCTTGGCGCAGGGCCACCATCTCCGTCACGTCGGCCTCGACAAAGACCGTGAGCTGGGCGGCGCCAGCCAGACTGGCAAGCATGTTGTCCGCGATGAGCTTGCGGATGCCCTCCATGGGCAACACGGTGTCGACCGGGCAAGACGCTCGCCTGAGCGGCATCCCCCGAGGCGGCGGGCTTAGCCGGAGGCTGCCGGGTTCATGGCCCGCAGGATGTCCGCCTTGCTGATCTTGCCGCCCTCGCCCGTGCCCCGCACCTGGCTCAGGTCGATGCCCATCTTCTTGGCGAACTCCACGGCCTGGGGGCTGGCGTTCACAGCGGGACCGGCTCCCGCGGCGGCGGCGTCTGCGGCGGCCTGCACGTCCTTTACGGTGATGTTGCCCTTGGGGCCGGTGCCCGCCACGGCGGAAAGCCGCACGCCCAACTCCTTGGCAAGCTTGCGCGCCGCAGGCATGGCCGGAACAAAGCTGTCGTCCTTGCCGTCGCCAGCGGGCTGCGCGGCAGGCGCGGCGGCAGGGGTCGCAGCCGTCCCGGCGGCAGAGGCGGCACCGGCGGCAACCCGCTCGGGCGCTTCTCCCGCCGAAGCGATGACGCCCACAACCGCGAGCACCGGCGCGACATCGCCCGCGGGCACCACGATTTGGAACAGCACGCCGCTGTCCGGAGCTTCAACGCTGTTGGTGATCTTATCGGTCTCCACTTCGAAAAGAGGTTCGCCCTTTTCCACGCTTTGGCCTTCGGCCTTGAGCCAGCGGGCGACTTTCCCTTCCTTCATGGTCAGGCCCCACTTGGGCATGATCACATTCTGAGCCATGATCGAACCTCCTGTTTGTACGGATGACACGCCTTGGTGTGCAACAGGGGTGCCATTCAAGTATGTTATTAAATAACAGCTTATTACGAATAATATTTTGCAAAAATGAGCCGAAAGGTGTTCAGGAACGGAACCAAAAGGAGTATGCCGAAGACAAAGGGCTCGGCACGGGCCTGCGCAGCCCCTGCCGGTCTTGCCGGGCATGGCTTTGCGGGCGCGCCATGTTCCGAAATCGAACACTTGACGCCAGCCGATTCCTGTTGGAAAGGTTAGGATCACAGAGGCCGCCACATGCTGGCCGATGCTGTTCTAGGAGGGAGTCATGTATTCACTCTTCAGGGACGGAGAAGGGTTCGGGGTGCGCCGCGATGCGCTCGCCTCATCCGGCGGCGCCGGAACGGGGCGGACGGCGGCGCCCAGGATGACCAAGGCCGCATGCGTGGGCTATGCCCAGTGGAAGGCGTTCATGGAGGATGGCCGGATCATCGGCCAGAAGCCGGACGATATTCTGCTGGAGTCCTGGCGGCGCTGCCGGGAATGGGCCGTGGACCACACGCCGCGCTCCTGCTGGGACTTTGCGCCCATGAGCCAGATCGAACCCTTCGCCGCAGCCTTCCAGGAACTCTGCTCCGACATCGAGGCCAAAACCTATGCCGCCATACAGGGCCGGGGCCTGCTCATCACCATCACCGACGCAGGGGGCCGCGTGGCGCGCACCTGCGGCGACCTGGGCCCCCTGCGCCAGGCGGACAAGCTGAATTTCGGCCCCGGCGCCAATTGGGCCGAGGTCAGCGTGGGCACCAACGCCATCGGCACCGCGCTGGCCACGGGAAAGCCCATGCAGGTCTTCGGCGAAGAACACTTTTGCCGCAGCCACCACGCGTGGAGCTGCACCGCCGCTCCCATCATCGACCCCAGGGGCGAAATATGGGGCTGCTTCGACATCTCCGGCCCAACCGGAGCCGACCACTCAAAATCCTACGAGCTGGTGCAAAGCGCCACCCGCGAGGTTGAAAAACGCTTAAGCGCCCTGTACATGGCCGAAATCGAAGGTAAATTCGGCGCGCTCATATCCGCGGTGTTCAACTCCGTGCTCACCGGCGTGCTCTGCGTCAACATCCACGGCAGAATCACCAGCGCCAACAGCGGGGCCGAATCCCTGCTGGCCAGCCCCGGCCAGGAGCTACGCAGCCGCAGCGCCGCGGACTTCTTCGACTACGGCGTGTTCATGGCCCGGCAACAGAACGGCCCGCACCCAAGCGAGCCGGTGGAGATACGCTGCCACGCCAACCCGAGGCTCATCGCCCGGGCGGCCCCCATTTTCTCCCGCGCCGGGGTCTGGACCGACACAGTGATCACCGTATCCGAACCGCAGCGGGTGCGGCCCGTCAACGTGGGCCAGCCCCCCCAGCGCGAGGAGCCGCCGCGCGAACTCGCAAGCGAAAGCGGCCGAGGCTTCGAGCGCATTCTCCACCAAAGCCCGGCAATGCGCCAAGTGGTGCACAAGGCCGCCTGCGCGGCCAGAACCCCCTCCACTGTGCTGCTCACCGGAGAGTCCGGCACGGGCAAAGACCTCATCGCCCAGGGCATTCATCAGGCCGGCCCCAGGGCCAAGGGACCCTTCATCGCCGTGAATTGCGGCGCGTTGGCAGGCGAGCTGGTGCAGAGCGAATTGTTCGGCTACTGCGCCGGAGCCTTCACCGGCGCGGACAAAAAGGGCCGCATCGGCAAGTTCGAGCAGGCGGAGAAAGGCGTGCTCTTCTTGGATGAGATTTCCGAGATGCCGCTTTCCATGCAGGTGAACCTGCTGCGCGCCCTGGAGGAGCGGGCTGTGGTCCGCGTGGGCGGTGCCCAGCCCGTGCCGGTGGACGTGAAGGTCATCGCCGCCACCAACCGCGACCTGTCCGCCCTGGTGGCCGATGGCCGGTTTCGCCAGGATCTGTTTTACCGCCTCAATGTCATCGGCATCCATGTGCCGCCCCTGCGCGAGCGCCCAATGGACGTGCCGCTGTTGGCCATCCACCATGCCCGACGGCTCTGCGCCGCCTTCGGCCTCACGTTCGCGGGTCTTGCCCCGGAGGTGCTGGAGGCGCTCTCCCACCACGACTGGCCCGGCAATGTCCGCGAACTGATCAACTGCATGGAGTACGCCGTAAACACCATGACCGGCGGAACCATCCGCCTTGAGCACCTTCCGCCAAGCTTCGCCGGACATGCGCGGCTAGAGCCAGCGGTGTCGGGAGCTTCCCACGCGGGCACAGCCGACAATTTCCGGCTCAAGAACGTGGAGGCGGAAACCATCCGCGAGGCGTTGCGCTTCCACGGCGGCAATGTGCGCCGGACAGCCAGGGCGCTGGGCATTGGCCGAAACACCCTGTACGCCAAACTTCGGAAGTTCAACCTCTCCGCCTGATCAGGCGTGATGGCGAAGGGCAGAACGCCCCATAGCGAGCGTTGACGGTCTGCGACCGGCTGCCGCCCGCCACAGCGCAAAGCCAGCCGACCGCACCGTGCGACGCTGGCTTTTGCTGCCCCAAGCCCACGTGCCCGTGCCGGGCGAAGACCGCTTTTCCCCCTGGGCTTTCACCGTCGATCCCGTGGACCACGGCAGGAGAAACCACGGGACGGGCGGAGCTCCACCCTCAGCGTCCGGGCGGCCTTGTCTTTGGGCGGATATTCCGGCTCTGGCGAAAGTTCAATAAAGCTGATAAGACACAGCGCTGCGCGGCAGCCCTGCGCAACGGCCTGCCAAGGGGCCGGGGCGGCCGACGGCGGTTGCCGACAGCGCATGGGGATTCGCGGTTGAATGGGAGGGGGGCATGCTCAAATTGAAATGGCTTCTTGGGGCGTTGCTCGGCTGCGTTCTGCTGCTGACGTCGGTGGCGCCTTCTCTGGCGGCCAATGATCGGAAGCGGACCGCTCCGGCAACTGTCAAAACGTATCGGGTCGCCGTGCTGGAAGCCGGGCAAAACTGGATGCACGACAGGATCTTCAAGGCCGTGCAGCTCGCCCTTGCCGAAAAGGGCTGGAGCGACAAGGTGCAGTTCCCGACGGATGCGCACAGCATCAACACCTGGACCACCATGGGCAAGGCCGGGACCATGCGCATGGCCGCTCAGCTCATGCAGCGTAAAGACATCGATCTCATCATCGCCATGGGCACCGAGCCCGCGCAGGCGCTGCTCGCCTGCAACAATGGCCATACGCCGGTCATCGCCATGACGCTTTCCGATCCCATTGGGTCCGGCGTGGTGAAAAACGCCCAGGACTCCGGCGTGAACAACTTCACCACTTGCGTCATGCCCGACCAATGGCTGAACATGCTGCGCCTGTTCCACACGGTGGTGCGGTTCAAAAAGCTCGGCGTCATATATGAGGACACGGCGGCAGGACGCACCTATACAAGCCTGGAGGACACGCGCGATGTCGTCCGCGAAAAAGGCGCCGCACTGATCGAATTTCCGCACCTGAAGCGAGGCGCAAGCGTAAACGAATGCCAGGCCGGACTGATGTGGCTGGTGAGTAGCGGTGTTGACGCCGTGTACCTGCCCGACATCCCGTGCTTCGACTGGACAGCGAATGATCCGCGGCCGCTGCTCAACTATCTGCGGGAGCACAAGGTGGCCACCTTCGCCCGCACGGGCCTGCCCCTGGTGCAGCTTGGCGCGCTGATGGGAGCCTATGATTTCGACCTGAAGCCCCTGGGCAAGTTCCACGCCGCCCAGATGATCAGCATCTTCCAAGGCACCCAGCCGCGCAAGCTCAAGATGGTCATGCCCGACGCCATGGGCCTCTCCCTGAACCTCAAGACGGCGCGGATGATGGGACGGGACCTCAGTCCCGACGTGCTCGTCAACGCCGACGTCATCGTCTCGCGCGACCTCGGCCTGGACACGGTGCGCAAGGGCCGCTAGCCGCCACGCAGAAACGCCACGCTTGTCAGCCAGGGTCTCCCCCTCCACCGGCTGCCCACCGTCTGCCAGGCCCGTCTGCCAGGCCCGTCTGCCAGGCCAACCGGACAGACAACCACAGGCCAATCGGACCGGCAACGCCGCGCAGACGAAAGCAGATGCGCCCCACGTACGCGGTATCTGGCGCGCCTGACAACAACACGGCATGTCTTGATGAACGGTTTCGTTTGCAGAGGCTATGGGGCGGGCTTTTGCAGCGCTGCGCGCGCAATGGCGGCGGCGTCCTTCAAAGGTCGCCCGAAGGCGGACGGACCGCGGACCTAGCGCCGCTGCGCTTCCAAAGATTTGGCAGGACCGGCGATGACGAGCAGCAGGGTTCCGAAAACCGGCGTGAGCAGCAGGCTGGCGAAGAAGAATCCCCAGAAGCCGAGCTTCTTCTTACGGCCGAAAAAACCCACCACAAGACTGACGAGAACAATCACAAGAAAGAGCGTCAGATTCATTGCGCCTCCTGGGTCGGCTGATGCGTGGCGCTTGCCGCGCCCGCGTTGGAGTCCTTTGCAAGAGGATCAAACTTCCGAATCGTATCCTGAACATCATCGTAGCGTGACTTGAAGGCCTGCCAATCGGGCATGCCGGTCTTATCCTTCGCAAGCGGCTTGCCGGAGCTGTGGCTGGGAATGGTCTTCAGGTCCTCGGACTGGAGGCCCCCCTTCTTGGCGTTCCCCTTGGCGCCGTCGGAATCCATGTTCAGAATCACCGGCAGCCCGTCGCGGCCGCCCATGATGACGAACTTGGAATTGGTCGAAGCGGCGAGGGTCTTGGTGGCCTCGATGCCTGCCCAGCGGAGGTAGGCGTCCGTCATGCCGCCGTTGACGATATTCTGGAACATGCGGATGCTTTCGGCCCGGATGTAGCTCTCTTTCATTTGCTCGCCGGCCTTGAGCAGCACGTACTTGTAGCGCAGGTACTCCTGCTCCGCGGAGAATTTCAGGTCGATGGCCTGATTCACCTGTTCCGGCAAGGAGATGCCGCGCACCACAATGCTGTCGATGATGACCGGCTTTCTGGCCATTTGCTCCACGGCCTGGACCATGAGTTCATCCTGCAATTTGAGCGGGGCCGTGGTGTAGAGGTCTTCCGGCCAGTAGCTGCCGACCGTGTTGCGGATGGCCGACGCCACGATGGGCCGGATGAGCATGTCCTTGTAGTCCGGGCCGAGGTCGCGGTGCAGTTCGGAGAGACGCTCCGCGATGGGCGCGTAATAGACCGAAACCTTCATTTCGACGGAAAGACCGCCGCGGCTCAGCACGGGAATGTCGATGTCGTCGTGCTGCAGGCGGGTGTCGTAGATGCACATGGTGTCCCACGGAAAGAGCAGATGCAGCCCTTCCGAATAGGTCTTGCCGATCACCGTGCCGCCGAACAAGGGCGAGTATTTGACGCCGACCTCACCGGAATGGATGGTGATGGTCGCAAAAGGCCAAAGCAAAACGATGAGAATCGCCAGGCCGAAAACGTAGGCGAGAAGTCCGTTGCGTCTGCCCGCAAACCATTTCCGGATGCGGCCGCCGCGGGGGGCTGCGGGCTGGAGGTCATTCCCGGATGACATTTTCAGGCGAACCTCTCCAAAATTTATCCAGTGTTTTGTCGATGCATCTGCGCTCATAATCGACGCAATAGTCTTGTTGATTCATCTCGCCGATGCACATATTGAACATGATGGGGCAGTATTGCACTTCCCGGACAAACTGCCCCATCTGCGGAACGGACTTGATGTTCTTGCGCGCCGCGTGAATTATCGCTTCAACATACGATATATTGCAGGGTTTTTTACGCTCCAGCGGTATCGTTACAAGCTCGTAGCATTGCACCCGCGCACGGATGACATTGCGGAAGTCTTCCGCGCCGAGGCGCGACGGCTTGACCTTGGCGACCTGCGAATAGCTTTGCAGAGCCTCGTCGATGTGCGGCGTCGACGAGGGCGCAGGCGTCATCCGCCATGCCAGGGCATCCGCGGCGCCCCCCACAACGCTCAGGCAGCACACCAACAGCATGGTGCGCCAAAGCGCGGCTGCGGCGTCATGCGCCGACATCAGCCCGGAAAGGGAGCGACGGGCCAAGCAACGTTCCTCGATGCGGAGCAAACCGTCCGGCTAGTTGGCGCTCGGCGCAGCGGCTTCGGCCTTGGACTCGGCCGGGGCGGCATCTTCGGTCCCGGCGGCCTTCTTGCGCAGGTTCTTCACGTACTGCTTGCCATCGTTGTAATGCGTGCGGAAGCTCTCTTTGAGCTTCGCCGCATCCATGTCGAGCAGGGTGCCGCCGCTGGCGAAATGGCGGTTGAACACGCGGCCCACGGCATAGGTGGCGGAACCGCCCATGATGGTCATGGTGGCGGCGCCTGCGGTCATGCCGATGAGCGGTATGGCCTTGAGCAGGCTGAAGGCCGCGGGACCAAGGGCAACGGGCAATGCGCTTCCGAGCAGCGTGCCGAGGATGTTCCTGGTCTTGTCTTTGCTGAAGGGCACGTCGTACTGTTTCGCCAGCGCGTTCACCAGTTCGACCTGGATGGCGAACAGCCCGACCAGATCAAGCACGGCAACGGGGGCCAAGCCCAGGGCCATGGCGCCATAAACGCGTTTGCGGATGATGGCGTCGACTTCGCTCTGCGCAACGATGGGGGCTTCCTGCTCCGGGGCAAGTTCAGGAACCTGGGCGGTCTCGATAGGGGTCTCAGCGGCGTTCACGTTGCCTCCTCTGGTTATGGGCGACAGTGTACGGGACACTTCAAATTACTTTTACGTTTTAAAGCGATACGATATTGTCTTCCCATCACTTCGTCAAGAAATAAGGCTCATGCCTGCGCCACTCCCGGCGCCTGCAAATCCAATCAGCCCGCAGCCCCGTCCGCAGCCGGGGCAAAGGTGCCGTCCGCCATGTGGATCACTCTGTCGGCGCAGGGGAAAAACCTGTCGTCATGGGAAACGGCAAGAATGGTCTGGCCTTGGTCGCGCAACATGGGGAGCAGCTCCTCATAAAAAAACTGCCGGAACTCCGGATCAAAATCTGCGGCCACTTCGTCGAAGAGACAAACGGCGCGCCCCTCGAGCAGGGCGCAAACCAGAGCCAGACGCTTGCGCTGCCCGGCGGAAAGGTTCTGCGGCGAGAAGGATCCGTCCGCCCGAACCTCGACCTTGGCTTCAAGACGCATGAGGGACAGCAGCTCGCGCACGCGCTCCGGCCCGCAGTGCAGGTCAAGGGCGTGCCGGAAAAGATGGAAATCCGCAGGCACCACGGAGAACAGGTTGCGGTAGGCCTCCAATCCCATGACGTCCAGCGGCTGGCCGTTCACCAGCACCGAGCCCGACTGCGGCGCGTAGAGGCCGCTGAGCACGCGCATGAAGGTGGTTTTGCCTGCGCCGTTGCCGCCGCAGAGAAAGACGATCTCGCCCCGATTCAGCTCGAACTCCTCGACGGAGATGGAAAAGATCGTCGCGCCGGAGTCGTCGCGGTGATCAAAGCGCACGTCGCGCAGGCGCAGGCTTTCAAAGGGCTGCGCAGCCGGTGCGGGGCCCGCCCACAGGTCCGCCACGTGGCCGCTCTCGCAGGCTTCGATCTCCGCGTCCAACTGGCGCTCCAACTCGTCGAGATCGCTCAGGCCCATCTCCACCTTGCCCAGCATGGGCACAAAGCCCACCAAGCTCATCATGGGGCTTAAGCAGAACATGACCAGCACCAGCAAAGTGGTGACGGTCTTCGAATCCACCGACAAAAGCCGCGGCATGAGGAACAGGATGAGCCCAAGAATGAGCAGGTGAAACACCGCGAAAAAGGAGATGCCGAGGGCATGCCGCTGCTCCGTGGCGTCACGCGCGGCGGAGGCCCTTGCAAGGCCCGGCAGCAGCCAGCGCTGAAACAGGTCCACTGTTTTGCCCAGGTGCAGTTTCAGGTGTTGGAAGCCCTCCTGCAAGTCGCGCAGGTCCGAGGCGAACTCCATTTCCGCCTGCCGGGCCGGAAGCATGAGGCTGTTGACGCTGCGCACAATCCAAAGAAAGGCGCAAAGCCCGGCGGCCATGATGAGCAAAACCCCACAGGTTCCGGCAAAGGTCGTGGTGAACATGCGGCCCACGGCCACCACCATCATCACGGAGTTGGCCGCCGCGGCCATGAGCATGCGCGCGGCCTCCACCACCATTTCCTGCCCGTCGAGCAGCAAGGCCTGGGTGCGTTCGGTGCGCATCCGCCCAAAGCGCTCCATGGGGATGCCGCGCAGTTTCGCGGCCAGGCGGATGCGTTTTTCCATGACTCCGCGCAGAGCCAGCAGCGCCGCCTTGCCCGTTATGTAATGGAACAGGCGGTAAAAGGCGTAGATGCACAGCACGAAGAGCAAAAACGTGCGGAAGGAAACGCCGTCGCCGGAGAGTTCGTCGATGCCGGAAAGAACGCTGAACACCGTGAGCCCCTGGGCGATACCGGCGCCCAGGCAAGCGAGCATGAGCCGCTTGGCCTCTGGCCCGGCCTGTTGGCGCAGCAGGGTGATGAAGCGGGAGTCCTGCAGATTCATGCCTTGTCCTACGGTGATTACGGGGCGGTTGATCAGGCTTTGGCCGTTGGCCGGCGAAAGGCCGCCCGACGGGAATTTGCCCACAAGGTATCGAATCCGTGCAACTTAGGCGAATCGCCCCCTGGGGTCAATGAAGCACATCACTTGTGCGCGGCGTTCTCATTGCGCAATGCGTTCAGGATGTCCGCCCCGAGGGCCATGGCGCGGCCGATGGCCCGCTCGTTATTGACGCTGATGGCCACCGCGGTTTTCGTCCGGCGGTCATAAAAATACACCGCCCCAAAGCCGGGAAACGATCCAAGCTTGCCCACCAGCGAAATGCCGAGGGCATCGAACACGAACAGCTCGCAGCCATCGAGCTGGCTGACTCTGGCGCCAGCCTTGGCCTTGCCCGCAGGGGCTTTCCATCCACCCGGCAGCACAAGCGGCTCAAGCGCCACAGTCTCAAGCACGTTCTTTTTCAGCACCCGGTCCAGATTGACCAGCCGCACCACATCGCTGGGGGCGGCCTCCAGGTTGCCCGTTCCCTTTGCCACGGCCAGGCTGGCCATCATGGGCAGGTTGAAGCCCTTCCCCTCCGCGTTGTTGTACCCGCAGGAAAGCCGGGGCACCACAGCCTGGTCATTGCCCGCCAGCAGAGAAGCCATGCCCAGCTTGTCCGCAAAGGTGGTCCGCACCAGCGTCTCGTAGCTTTGGCCGGAAATCCGCTCGCAAATGACGGCCAGCATGAGGAAGCCGGTATTGGAATAGGCCTGCTGGGTTCCGGGACGGAACAGCAGAGGCTGCTCTCCAGCCATGGCGATGAGCACTTCCTGGCTCCAGTGCTTGGCCATGTTGTCGCGCACGGCGGAAAGGTGCAGCATGTCGATGATGCCGGAGCTGTGCTCCAGCAGGTTGCGGATGGTGATGGCCCCGCCGTTGGGGAATCCGGGAAAGAACCGCGCGATGGGCGTGTCGTATGCGATCTTGCCGTCCTCTATGTAGCGGTGGATGAGCGCGGCGGTGAACACCTTGGTCACCGACCCGATTTTGAACCGGGACTCGGTGGTCATGGGCGTTGCGTTCTCAAGGCACGCCGCGCCGAAGGCCGCCGTCACAGGCTCATCGCCGCCCTTTTGCAGCACGGCGATGGACAGGCCGGGAACACCAGGGTCCGCTGCGGCCTTGCTGCCCATTTCGGTAATGATTTTTTGCACCTGAACCGCATCGAAGCGCGCTTGGGCGCCCTCCGGCGTCAGGAGCACAGGCAAGGAGATGAGAAAGAAGCTGATGACACGCAGAATGTTACGCATTGTGTAGGTACTCCAGTATCTGCTTGGCGACATTGTGCGCGAGACCAGGTGAAATCATACTTTGGTGCGTCCCTTCTGTCCAACCGAGAGTGATGTTTTCCTGCTTGAGAAAACGGCTCCACCCCTGGTAGTCGTCGTCGGGGATGATCTGCGGGTTGTTCGCGAAATCCAGCGCCCGCACCAGCAGAACCTTCATATCCGAAGGCGTGGGGCGGTCGTAGCGCCCCGCGGCGATGGCGTTGCCGCGGTAGGTGCGAAGCAGGTTGTCCATCTGCGCGGGGGAGAACCCGGAGGGCAGCATTTCGGCGCGCTCGCCGCACTGGATGAGGTAGGCCAGCTTCTCCGCGCGCGGCAGCAAGAGCAGCACCTTCTCATCAAAGGTATCGCCCAAAATGCTCTTGAGCAGGCTTATTTCATCCTGGGCCGCCATCTGCTTGGCCATGCTGTTGTCGGCCACGGAATCCAGAATAACCACGCCGCCCGGCCGCTTGCCCATGGCCGCGTAGCGGCAGGCGGTCTCGTAGGCCAGCAGCCCGCCGAAACTCCATCCGCCGAACACCACGTCCTCGGACGCGACTTTGAGAATCTCTCCAAGATAATATTCGGCCAGATCCTCCACCCTGTGCAGCTCGGTGTTGAGCGCCGTGCGCTCCGGCCGGAAGCCCGCCGCCTCCACCGCGTACACCGTGTACGACGAGGAAAGCACCTGGGCCAACTGACTGTAGCAGAATACGCTGCCGCCCACGGGATGGAAGAGGAACAGGGTCCGCCCCCCCTCGCAGTGGCAAAGCTTGATCACCGGCCCGTCCTGCGCGTCCTTCTTCCCCGCGAGCAGCCCGGCCAGCCCCGCGATGCTGGGGTGCGTGAACAGCTCGCTCACGGCGATGTGCGCCCCGAACTGCTTCTCGATCATGGCGGCAAGGCGGATGGCCATGATGCTGTTGCCGCCCAGGCTGAAGAAGCTGGCGTCGGCGTCCTGCGCCTCGAAGCCGAGCAGGCGCTTCCACATTCCGGCCAGTTGCTCCTCAAGGGCGCCCGCTGGCTTGCGGCCACCGCTTGGCAACTTGTCGGCCAGGGGCGAAGGCAACGCCTTCTTGTCCACCTTCCGGTTGATGGAAAAGGGCAGCTCCACCATGGGCACAAAGTAGGCGGGCACGCAGTATGAAGGAAGAAGCTGCTCAAGATAGCTGCGCAGCGCGGCCGTGTCCACCTGGCCGACCACATAGGCCGCCAGGCTCCTGCCCTCCTCCGCGCGGAAGGTGTCGGCCACGACAACCACTTGGCGCACTCCCGGAAAACCGGAAATGGCGTTCTCCACTTCGCCTATCTCCACGCGGTTGCCGCGTATCTTGACCTGCTGGTCCTCGCGCCCGGAGTAGTGGAGCAGGCCTTGGCGCAAAAAGCCGTAATCGCCCGTGTGGTAACAGGGGAGGCCTTCCCCCGGGGCAAAGGCCCCGGGGCTCGCCGCGTTCAGGTACCCGCGCGAGACGCCGGCCCCGGAAATCCATATCTCGCCCAATTCGCCGTCCGGCAGTTCGTTGCCGTTCTTGTCCCGAATGGTGACCACCGCGCCTTCAAGCGGCCGACCGATGGGATAGGCGGAGAACGCGGCGTGGTTGCCAAGGTCGATACAAAACGCGCTGGTGTCCACAGTGCACTCCGTGGGGCCGTACACGTTGAACAACACCGCCCGCTCGTTGCCGGGAATGGAATAGAGCTTGCGGATGGTGTCGGGCCGC
>Ga0183099_1000615_pt1 | contig 24413 bp, 20 predicted proteins | sample Biomet1_FD_127788 | JGI IMG/M metagenome (GOLD analysis project Ga0183099, IMG submission 127788) | Microbial communities from bioreactor (seeded with anoxic lake sediment) at LBNL, California, USA - Biofuel metagenome 1 | ecosystem: Engineered > Bioreactor > Anaerobic > Unclassified ...
CAACACAATCCCGCCATGGCCCATGCCGCGTCCATGCGTCGAGCGCATGCGTTGAGCGCTTGCGCACCCGGCGTCCCACATCCGGGCGTCCACGGCAGTCGCCTCGGACAATCACTCAGGGCAGGCACTCCGGGCTTGAGCCTCGGACAGGCGCGCAGGACTGGGCCGCCGGGCTGGGCCGCCGGGCTGGGCCGTATGAGGGGCAAGCCCCCCAGGCTGCGGCGCGCTAGTTGGAGCTGGCGGCTCCGGCCAGCCGCGACTCCAGGGAGGCTGCGAAAAGGCTGTAGAAGGCCAGAGCCGTGGCCTGGTCCTCCAGCTCCAGTTTGCGGAGCGCAGCCCCCGGCAAAAAGGCCAGGGAGCAGTCCGTGAGCGTCACGATGTCGCCCGGCGCGGGGTTGGCCTGCCCGGCTGCGGCGTGTCCGGCAATGCCGCCTGGGCCAAGGGTGCGCAGACGCACAGCGGACCCGGCTTCAACGCGGGCCACCTCCTCCGCCTGACCTGAGAGCAGGAGCCACACGCCGTCCGGACGCTCGCCCTGGCGCACCATGACCTCGCCAGCCGCGGCCTGCCGGGTGTCGAGGTATGGTCCAAGGCGCTCCACCAGCGCCTCGAAGCGTTCCTCCTCTTCAAGCCGCTGCAGCATGTCGTCCACGGCGAGATCGAAAAGCTTGTCGCGGCCGGCCGCGTCCCGCTGGGACTCCAGCGGGCCCGCTCGCGCGCCAGCACGGCGTCCTCGCACCACTCCAGGGCCCGGTCCACGATCCGGCAGAAAACGGGCCCCGGCGGTCTCCAACGGGGAACTCCGATGCAGCTGCTCCTGAAGCGTCGGCGGCGGGGAGGCGAAGACCACCTGGCAGCCCGCGGCGGCGCACCGCTGCAGCATGCGCAAAAAGCAGTTGATGGCCGAGGAGTCGAAGCCGTCCACATCGGCGAAGTCCAGAATCAGGTGGTGCGGCGCCGGTCCGGCCTTGGGCTGGTCCGCATGTGCCGGGTCCGCATGGGGCGCCAGGTGCGCGGCCACGCTGCGGCTCAAAATGTTGGCCGAGCCGAAGAACAGGTAGCCCGTGACGCGCAGGATGCGCACGCTGGACCCGTGCTCGCGCAGGATGTGCCGGTCCGGCACGGAGCGTTTTTTGGTGCTGGGCAGCGCGGACATGTCCGTCTCCTGGCGCAGCACGGGCAAGCGGCTGTACTTGATGACGAAGACCACGGCGGCCATGACCAGGCCGAAGCCCACGCCGGTGAGGAAGCCGAACAGGCCGATGGCGAACAGGATGGCCCAGATCAGGGCGTATTCCAGCCGGGACACCTGTCTGCGCACGGCCACGACCCAATCGAGCATCGTGGCCACGCCCAAAAACAGCACCATGCCGCCGAGAAGGAAGCGCGGGACATAGCCCAGCACAGCCGCGCCGAGGAATGTCGCGACGCCGGTCAGCAACGCTGCGGAGACGCCCACCAGCCGGGAGTCTGAGCCTGTCTTGGGACCCAGCAGCGAAAAGCTGAGCGCCGTGTACCCGGCGTGCGAGCCGCCCGGACCGGCGATGAAATTGGCCACGGCGTTGAGGTAGAGCTCGTGCTTCAGGTCCAGGTCGCGGCGCGCCGCGGTTTCAAGCCCGCTGGCGATGAGCAGAAAGGATATGGCCGAAACGAGGGGGATGGTGCACAGTTGGGGAATCTGCTCCACGAGGGCGTCCCAGCGGATGAGCGAGAGATCCGCCAGGCTGAACACGGGCCAGAGCATGGAGCCCTCGGGCATGCCGCCCAGCAAATGCCCGGCCTGGCCCGCATCGGCCAGGGTTTGCCCCGTGACGCCGAGGTACAGGGCAAAGGCCCCCAGGGACAACGTCAGAACGCCGGGCAGAATGAACACGCTGCTCCAGCGCCGCAGGGCCCAAAGCAGGGTCACGGTCAGCGCCACCCCGGGCAGCAGGCGCAGCAGCTTATCGGCGTTCAAAAGCAGCGGCAGGTCGTGCAGATTGAGGGCCACGCCCGTGATGATGGGCACGCTGCCCTGGACCAGCAGCCAGCCTATGCCCGCCATGAAGCCGCCCACAACAGGGTATGGCATGTAGCGCATGAGGTTGCCCAGGCCGAAACGCCCCAGGACGAGAAAGGTGACGCCGGAGGCCAGGGTGGACAGCGCAAGGGCCGCGCCCACGGTGACGGCGGTCTCGTGCGGGCTGGCCGACCCGGCCAGACTGGCGGCGATGCCCCCGGCCACCGAGGCCATGATGGCCGCCGGTGCGTCCTCGGGCAGGCACACGGACGAGGGAAAGCCGCTGCCAAGGGCCACAACCAGGCACATGGCGAACCCGCCGAAGAGCAAGAGCCCCGCGGCCCTTGGAGCAAAGCTGGCCAAGGGGCCGGAGAAGATGAGCGAGGCCAGGGAGAGCTCGACGACAATGATCAGCAATCCGACGACGAAGCCCGAACTCAGCGCAGGAATGAAGCGTTGCGGCGTAACGGCGTCGTGCAATAGTTCCTTCAGGTTAGTATTCAGCATCAGCCTTAATACCTTAGTGAAAACTGTCTGGCAATATGCGCGCCGCCCATCCGCCTCGGTTGCAGGTCTTTTGTGCATCGGCTACAGTTTATGACAAGGCGCGAAGCCATTTGCTCAATGACACGCCAGGAGGATTTTGCATGGCCCGTGAGCTTGAGGATGCGCTCAAATATCTCGTCACCGGAGCCGGGCGCGAACGCCGCGGCGCGTATGTCGTCCTGGGGCTCATCCTCACGGCGGGCATTCTCGCCCTTGATACGCTGACGCCCTATGAGCTGAACTTCGCCTTTTTGTACCCGCTGCCCATTCTGCTCGTCACCATTGCCGCCGGGCAGGGCTCCGGGCTGCTCCTCAGCGTCGTGTGCGCCGTTTTTGTCGTTGTTTCAGACATCTATGGCGGCAAGGAATATTCACAGCGCACCTACATGTTTTTCGACGTGCTGGCCTACGCCTGTGTTTACGCGCTGTTCACGCTGCTCACGGGCGCCCTGTGCTCCGCCCTGCGCCGCGAGGTGCTCTTCAGCCGCGAGGACGAGCTCACGGGCATAGCCAACCGCAAACGCCTGGAGGAGCATGCCCAGGAGGAGATGGAGCGCTGCAGGCAGAAGGCCGCGCCGTTCAGCCTGGTGCTGGTGGACTGCCGCGACTTCCGTCTGGTGAACGACGCCTTTGGCCGCGACGCCGGGGACAAGGTCCTCAACGTCGTGGCCCGCACGCTTCAAGCCAACGTGCACCGGGCGGACCTGGTCGGCAGGCTTGAGGGCGACACCTTCGCCGTGGTGCTGCACGACCAGGACCCGGCAGCGGTCAAGGCCTCGGCCCTGGCCATGGAAGCGGCCCTGCTGGCCGCCATGCGCTCCATGAAGCTCGAACTCGGCTTCTGCATCGGGGCCATGTGCTGCACGCACCTCGCGGCGGAGTACGAGCAGATGCTGACGGAGGCCACCAGCGCCATGCACAAGGCATACGCGGCCGGCGGCGGCGTTGTCTTCGTCAATTCCGAATGCTGATTACGTGTCAGGAAGGCGGGCCCGCGGCTGCGCCGAAAAGACCCAGCGGCTTGCCCCGCTTTTGCGCCAGGGCGCACCGCGGCCGCACCAGAAAAGGAGCATCCTCATGCTGAAAAATCTGTCCCTCAAGGCTCTGTTTCTGGTCATTTCAGTCATCATCAGCGTTTTGCTGGCGGCGAACATGACCATCGTCTACCTGAGCGGGCAGAACGCCACGGGCATGTTCCGCAGCATCAGCCAGCACGACATGCCCCTGCTCACCGCCCTGCACGAGATGTGGGCCCACGGGTTGCAGACCGAGCAGGCCACGCGCAACATCATCCTCAATCCCGAGGACAAGAAGGCCGCGGCCAACTATCAGTCCGCCAACAAGGATTTCAGCGCCGCCCTGGAGCGCGCCAAAGGGCTCGATGCCGACGCCAAGGCGCAATATGAGGACATCGCCATCCAGTGGGACAAGGCCCACGCCCTGCGGCTGGAGGCCCAGCGCCTGGCCGTGGACAAGGACCTGCCCGCCGCGGCCGAGGTGATGAACACCAAGGAGACGGCCATTTGGCGCGAGATCAAAGGCCGCATCCTCAAGCGCATCGAGCTGACCTCCGGCCAAAGCGCCAAAGGGCTTGCGAACAACAACGAGCGCCTCGGTCAGACCAACATGCTGACCCTCGGCGCGGCGCTCATCCTGCTGGTGGCCACCAACGTCTTGCTGCTGGTCACCTGGGGGCGCATCGGCGGGCCCATGCGCGCGGTGCAGGCGCAGATAGACAAGATCGCCCAGGGCGACCTGACCGCCAAGGTCGACGGTGCCCACTTTCCGCAGGAGATCAAGCAACTGGCTGCGGCGGCGCAGAACATGATCCGCCGCCTGGAGAGCACCTTGTCCTGCGTCATCTCCGGCGCGGACAGCGTGGCCACCGGCGCGCAGCAGCTTTCCGCCACCTCCGGCTCCGTGGCCCAGGGCGCTTCGGAGCAGGCCGCCAGCGTGGAGGAAATATCCTCCTCCATGGAGCAGATGACCGCGACCATTCAGCGCAATGCCGAGAACGCCCGCCTCACCGGAAGCATGGCCTCCAAGGCCGCGGGCGACGCCGAGGAAGGCGGGCGCGAAGTGGCGCGCACGGTCAGCGCCATGAAGCAGATCGCCGAGAAGATCGGCATCGTCGAGGAGATTGCGCGGCAGACCAACCTGCTGGCGCTCAACGCCGCCATCGAGGCGGCGCGGGCGGGCGAGCACGGCAAGGGCTTCGCCGTGGTGGCGGCGGAGGTGCGCAAGCTGGCCGAGCGCAGCGGCCAGGCCGCGGCGGAGATCTCCACCCTGTCCACGCAGTCCGTGGCCGTGGCCGAGCGCAGCGGGCAGACCCTGGCGGCCATTGTGCCCGACATCCAGCGCACGGCGGAGCTGGTGCAGGAGATCGCGGCCTCCTCGCAGGAGCAAAGCACCGGCGCGGCGCAGATCAACAAGGCCGTGCAGCAGTTGGACCAGGTGGTGCAACGGAACGCCTCGGCCTCGGAGCAGATGGCCTCCACCTCGGCGGAGCTTTCCGGCCAGGCCGAGCAGCTGCTCGCCACAGTGGGCTTCTTCAGGCTCGAAGAGGGATACGGCGACAGCTGTGCCGCGCCTGGACTGCTGCGCCTTTCCGGGGCGAAGTCCCGCAACGGTGAAGACGGCGGTGAAGACGGGGGCGAAGACGACGACGGCCTGCCCCGTTACTGACCGCCCCGTTATTGAACTGCGGCGCGCGCCAAACGAAAAGAACCGCCGGAGCATGAGGCTTCGGCGGTTCTTTCGCGTCAGACGTTGGGTGCTGGCGGCACGGCTTGCTGGCGGCGCATGCCCGCTGCGAGCCGCACAGCAGGCCGCAAACACGAACCGCTTCTCCGCTCGGCGCGTCGCCTCGGAAGACATGGGCAACACGGCAGGTTCCGGCAGCAGGCCGACGGAGAGGGTTCGGTCCGCTTCAAGTCCGCGCATTTGGACCACGCAGGGGGCTTGCACAACAGTCTGACGTGACGGGCCAGCACAACTGGCCATCACAACGGGCTCGGCTCAATGAGGCAGAGCCGCGCGGGCATTGGGAACCTAGGCCACGGAATGGCCGCGCATCTCACCCTCGAACAGTGTGCCCCACTGGCTCAGCTGATCCAGCACGGGCAGCACGCTGTGCCCCAGCTCGGTGAGGGAATACTCCACCTTGGGCGGAATCTGGGCGTAGACCTTGCGGTCGATGAGCCCGTCTGACTCCAGCTCCCGCAATTGCTGGGTGAGCATCTTCTGGGTCACGTTGGGCATGTGCCTTTTGAGTTCGCCGAAACGCCTGTGGTCGCCGCCGCGCAGGTGCCACAGGATGATCGGCTTCCATTTGCCGCCAATGACCTGCAACGCAAGCTCCACAGAGCAGAAATAATGCCGGCCCGCGCAGCAGCGCTGCGGGCATTCGGCGTGTGCGGCCGTTTCATTCATGCTGTGCTCCCTGTCGCGGCCGTGTATTGCGCCGCCCGGCTTCGTTCCGCCGGGCCGTTGCCGCACGCGCTCCAATCAACCGGTACCGCCGCAAAAGATACCAAGTATCCCCGGCGCTGGCAACAAGGTCCTGCCCGCTCCCGCGCAGCGCATGTGCGTCAGTATCCGCAAGGTGACTACAGCACGACAACGTGCCTACTTGCATTATGCGTCATACAGTCTCAAAAGACAGCATTGGCTGTCCACCCCCATCGCAACAAGGAGACACGGCATGGAACTTTTCAGCGTTGATAGGGAGATGTGCAGACGCGACGGCATCTGCATCGAGTCCTGCCCCCTCGGGTGCCTCACAACCGACGCCGACGGCTATCCGGTCGCCACCGCCGATCCGGTCTGCATCGAATGCGGGCACTGCGTGGCCATTTGCCCGCACGGAGCCATGCAGAACAACAAGCTGCCCATGCAGAACTTTCTGCCCGCCCCGCGCGAACGCGCCAGCTTCGAGGCCACTGCCGGACTGATGAAGGACCGCCGCTCCGTGCGCGAGTTCAAGAACAAGCCCGTGCCGCGCGAGACCCTGGCCGAACTGCTCGACATCGCCCGCTTCGCCCCCACGGCTAAAAACACCCAGCAAATAAGTTACATCGTCACCGCAGACCCGGAGCGCACCAAGAGCCTGGGCGCGGCCATCGCCCAGTGGATGCTGCCCAAGCCCGGCATGGAGCGCTATGCGAAGCTCAATGCCCAAGGCAACGACTTCGTCATGCGCGGGGCGCCGCACCTGGTCGTCGCCCTGGCCGACGCGGGCAGCGACTGGGGCCTCACTGACGCGGGCATCGCCCTGAGCTACCTGGAGCTGGCGGCGGCCGCCCACGGACTGGGCGTGTGCTGGGCGGGCATCGCCCACAAGGCGCTGGAGCTCAACGCGGAGCTGGCCGCATCCGTCGGCGTGCCGGAAAACAAGAAGGTCTGCGGCGCGCTGATGCTCGGCGTGCCCAAGTACCGCTACGCACTGGTGCCCCCGCGCAACCCGGCCCCGGTGAGCTGGCTGTAGCCTACCCCCCGCCCCTGTCAAAGAATGAAGACCGCCGGAGCACTGGGCTTCGGCGGTCTTTCTTAGTGTAATGAGGGGGGAGGCGCTGCTTCGTGAATGCGCAGTCCCATCAGCCGGGCAATGACGCGACGGTCACACGGCCCCGAAGAGGACCGCGGTCCCGCCAGGCGAGGAGAAGCGCCCTTTGGGACCAGCGGCCCAGTGTCGGTGCAAGCTCGTGTGGCCGGCGCCATGGGGCGAGCCCCCTGCGGGCCTCGTCGAGACCCCGCAGAGACAGCCCTGGCTTCAGGCCAGTTGGTACATGCTCTTCTCGCCACGGATTGTGGGCACCGGCATGCCCAGCTCCTGGCGCACCTCGTCAAGATCGATGACCCTGGGATCGACCAGGTTGAATCCGTAGCTCTTGCCGCGGGACTCCTTGTCGGCATACCTGCCGTCGTAGCGCAGGTCCTCGACTATCAAGTAATCACGGGCGCCCAGTATGCGGTCCCAGCGGTGGACCTGGAACTCCAGCTTGCCGGGCTCGAAGCTTCCGACGTTCTGCCAGCGCCAGGTGGTCTGGCAAAACTCATCTTCGTACCCGAGCAAGGCAAGGTAGTGGACCTTGCTTTCGAGGAAATAACGGCGGGGCGACAGCATTGCCGAATCGCGAATGACCGAGGCGTCAAAGGGAACGCCTTCATCGCCCAGGCGCACCTGGATGGCGCAGCCGTCGTCGTATTTCACGCCGCAGGTGCAGGTGTTGCCATGCCGCCACCACTCCAGATATTTCTTCGTGTAGAACTTCCGGCCAAGCTGGTGGATAAGCTCGGCGGAATGGGAGGAGATCGGGTGTAGCGCCAAGTCGCAACGCTGGCCGGTGAGTGTTATGACGAGTTCCATCGTATTCTTCCTTGAAATGACGTGTTTTCTCTCAGGCAGCGCCGAATCCCGCGCTGCCTCCCTGTTCTAGTCCGCGGACAAAGCCGGGGGCGCGGCAGGCGGCGGCGGCACCACAAGCTCCGCATGCACTTCGCGGCCGCGCAGGAGACGCGCGGCGCTGGCCACAGCGGTCTGCTCGATATACGCGTCCATATCCACGATTTCGAGCGCGTGCTTCGGGCAGGCCTCGACGCAGGCGCAGACTTCCTTGCCATTGTTGGCGCGCCAGGCCTGGCACATGTCGCACTTCTTGGCCGAGCCCAGATTCTTGCGGCCGTTGAAGGCCAGCTCGCCCTCCACGCCGACTTCTATGGCACCGAAGGGGCACGCCATGACGCACATCTTGCACCCCACGCACAGGGCCTCGTTGACCCTGACCACGCCGTCGACATGCTGGATGGCCCCGAAGGGGCAGGCGTTGGCGCAAGGCGCGTCCTCGCAGTGGTGGCACTGGATGGGGTACTTGAAGCTATCGACCTTCACCACCTTGATGCGTGAGATGAGGGGAAGACCACGCTTCTTGGCTTCCTTGTACGGAAGGTTGATGTGGGCGCTGACGCAGGCCATTTCGCACTTCTTGCACCCGATGCACTTTTCCGGGTTTGCGTAGATCATGAGCTTTTCATGAAGATTTGACATGGTTGTCGCCTCGATGCGGTTTTTCAACTTCAATGCTTTCCACGTACAATTCCCGTCCGGTGGCGAGCTTGACTGAGCTCGTCTTGCACGCGGGGCAGCGTAAAATCCTGCCCTGTTTGCGCACCATCGCTCCACAAACCATGCACGTTCCGGTAACCGGAATGCGCTTGATCACCAGCTTCGCCTTGTCCACAATTGTCCCCTGCGACAGCATCTCGAAGCAGGCCGAGAGGGTCGTGGCCTCCACTCCGGCCAATTCGCCGATGCACAGGTTCACCTGCTGCACAGCTTCCACGCTGGCCTTTTGCGCCTCGTCGATCACGATATCGAGAATGCTTATAGCCATCGAGGATTCATGCATGCCGGTCATCTCTCGCCGTTGGGGTCCCATGTGCACGGGTACAGAAATACCTGGTTCGGGGAAAATGACTGTCAGGAAGACGACGCTTGTTAAAAAAATCACAAAAAAAAGGAGCCGCCGAAGCGGCCCCTGAAGGTCTGACCGGTGAGCCTAGCGCTCAGTGCACGAGATGCAGGGATCGACGCTGTTGACGATGAGGGCGATGTCGGCCACTTGGCAATTCGCCATCATGACCTGCAACGCTTCCCAGTTCATGTAGGTCGGCACGCGCCACTTCAATCGCTGGGGAGTGTCCGTGCCGTCCGAGCGCAGATAATAGATGAGTTCGCCGCGGGGGGCCTCGCTGCGGGCCACGGCCTCGCCCGGAGGGATTGCCGCCATGACCTCGGTGCAGATGGGACCGGGGGACATCTGCCGCAGGCATTGCTCGATGATCTTCACCGATTCTACCGCCTCGCGCAGGCGCAGCATTGCGCGCGAATGGACGTCTCCCCTGGTGTCGGCCTGAACCTCAAAATCAAGCTCCCTGTATACCGCGTACGGCGTCTTGCGGCGCACGTCATACACCACGCCGGACGCCCTGGCCACGGGGCCGACCACGGCGTGCCGCACGGCCTCTTGCATGGGCAAAACGCCGATCCCCTTGGTCCGCTTGCAGATGAGCGGGTCACGGTCGAAAACGCCGTAGAGTTCCGCCAACTGCGGCTTGAGCAGCTCAAGCTGGCCGAGAAGATACGTGGAAGAGGCGTCGTCGATGTCGCACCGGCAGCCGCCGATGACGCACTGGCCGAGGTTCATGCGGTTGCCGTAAACGCCTTCCTTGGCGTCCTGCATGATTTCGCGGATCTCCATGGCGTGCAGGAACAAGGAATCGAATCCCGTCAGGTGCGCCATGATGCCCACATTGAACAAATGCGAGGCGATGCGTTTGACCTCGTCCGCGATGACGCGCAAATACTGGGCCCGTTCGGGCACAAGAACGCCGCTCAAATTCTCCACGGCCATGCAATAGGTTTCGGGGTGGCTGTTGGAGCACAACGAGCAGACACGCTCGGTCAGGGTGATGTTCTGAAAGTAGTTGCGCTGCATGGCCAAGGCTTCCATGCCGCGATGAACATGCCCGGCGGCAAGCTCCACACCGCGGACAGTCTCGCCGTCGACCTTGATGTCGAAGTACATGGGTTCTTCCAGGGCCACATGCAACGGGCCCACCGGCAAAGTATACGTGGTTTTCGTCGCTGTGGTGGACATCAGTTCTTTTCTCCCTGGGCCCATTCCGGCAATTGCCTGCCCTCATAGACCTTTTCCCACAGGGTTGTGGTCGAAGCGCCGTTCATCATGGTGGAGAGCGGAATCAGCCGGTCAAGGATGCCCGCGTCGAGTTTGCTGTCGAGAAACAGACGCCGCGGGTTGGGATGATCCTCCACCTCGATGTCGTAAAGCTCGGCGAATTCACGTTCGTGCCAGTCCGCGTTCTTAAACCATGGTGTGATGGAAGGAACCTTGAGCGGGGCGCCATGCAGGCAGGTCGTGACGGTGACCACCACTCCGTCCAGGTCGAAATGATAGGCGATCTCATGCCCCTCCATACGGCCGAATTTGTCATTCCTGTAGGCGGTTATAGCCATCAGGCGCGCGCCTATCTCGGCGAGGTTGGGAGCAATGCCGCGCAGGGTCATGGGGTCGCAGAGCTTGACCCAGCCGAAGGCGTTGCCGTTCGCATCACTAGTCCAGTGCACGAATCCCGCGCCCAGAACCTTGGCCACCGCGTTTTCAGCAGCTTGCTTCGTTATCTCGTTCATGGTGTTTCCTGCGGTGTTTCATGAGTGCTGATGTGGTGTACCTGGGCCGCATGCTTGGCGATGCTTTCACGCTTGCACTGGGGGCAAAGCAAAAAGCGGTCGGGGTGGCGCGGATCAAGCTTGTCGATGATGGCCTGCGGACGAGGCTGGATCTTGGCGCCGCACTGCGCGCATTCGCCAAAGGGAATGAAGCTGTCGATGCAGTTGGAGAACATCTCCGCGCCCAGGTGGGAAAGGTGCCAGTTGCTGGACATGGTCAGCGCGCCGGTTGGACAGTAATGCGCGCACATGCCGCAAAAAACGCAGGAGTTGTGCCACAGCACGAAATCCATTCCCGACCCGTCCGCGTTAGCCTGGATCTGGATGGCGCCCGGAGCGCAGACATGGCGGCAAATGCCGCACAAAATGCACTTTTTCGGATCATGCTCAGCGCAACCGCGGAACTTGTCGGGAGTCTTCGCCGGCGCAAAGGGAAAGGGGTCTGTGGACGGCCCGAGGAACAGGTTTCGGATCATGATCTTCAGGAATGGGAGCATACGCCCTCCTCAAGCCTTGCGCGCCACACCTCCACGGCCTTCAAGACGCCCTCCATAATGGCCTGGGGTCTTGGCGGACAGCCGGGAACGATGACGTCCAGCGGGATGTAATGATCGATGTCAGCGCCCACGGAATAGCCGTCGCGGAAGCAGCCGCCCGAAACCGGGCACACCCCCACCGCCACGGTGACCTTGGGGTACGGAATTTCGTCGAACACCCGCAGGACCCTGTCGCGCACGCGCATGGTGAGCGGGCCGGAGATAAGCACCACGTCGGCATGGCGCGGGCTGCCGCAATACTTACACCCCAGCCGCTCCACATCATAGCGGGGAATCAGCGCGGCGGTGGCCATCTCCACATCGCAGCCGTTGCACGAGCCCGCGTTGATCCGATAGATCCAGGGGGAACGCGGGGCGAGTTTGCTGAGGAATTGAAGCATCGAGTCTCCTTTTTAGCGCAGCATGACCGCCAGCCCGAGGCTGACGAGCGCCAGCGGGGAGGTGTATTTCACGAAAAAGGAAAAGCCTTGGTCCAGTCGCAGCCGCCCTGTGGCCGCCCGGAAACAGGTTACCGAGACCATGAGCAAAACCAGACACTTGCACACATGCCAGAGAAGATTCCCCACAATGCCCCCGCCGATGGGGTTGGGGCAGAAAAGGGCCACGGCCAGTTCCAGCACCACCACCAGCTTCACCGCGCTCATGAGGTTGAACACCGCGAGCAGCGGGCCGGAATATTCAAGCAACGGTCCTTCGAGGACTTCCGTTTCGGCCTCTGGGATGTCGAAAAGCCCATGGCCCATGGTGCCGGGAATGAAGATCAGCAGGGCCAGCGCCGCGGGCAGCATGACCGGATCAAACAGCAGGGGCCCGTTCTGGAGCTGGTAGGCCATGATGGCGTCCAGCGAAAGGACCGATCCGGCCGTTCCCCCCACGCGCACCGAAACCGCCAGGAAAGAGGCGATCAGCGGCATTTCGTAGGCGAACATCAAACACATCTCGCGGGAAAACCCCAGGGCGCCGTAGGGCGAACTGGAGGCGCCGCCGGCGAGCATGAGCCCCATGGCCGGAATGGGCAGCAGGTAAAGCAGAACAAGCAGGTCGCCAAGCCCGCTCACGCCGCTCCACACGCCGCCGATGGGCATAACCGCAGCAGTCACGAGCATGCCGGTAAGGCCCAGCACCGGAGCCAGCCGGAAGGCCACTTCATTGGCCGTGGTCGGGATGAGCGTCTCCTTGGTCATCAGCTTGATGATGTCGAGCACGGGCTGGTACAAAGGAGGCCCGACGCGGCGCTGCAGCCGGGCAAACATCTTTCTGTCCGCCCCCTTGAGGAACAGCCCCAGGGCCAGGGCAAACAACCCGCCAGGAAATATCACCGTGGCGAAAACCGCTTCCAGGATGTTAGTCATGCTGTCCTCCGAGGCGCTTGAGCGAGAAGTAGCCCTTGGACATGCCGGCCAGCAGTTGGATGGGCGCGGCGTAGAGGTTGCCCGCGCCGATGTTGGTCAAACGCTGGTCAACACTGACCTCGCCGCAGGTATGGATGGCCGTGCGGCGCACCCGGCCGCTGGTGAGGCGAGAGACGCCAAACCACACGCCGCCGCCCACGAGGATGAGCATGAAGCTGAGCAGCGTCATGTCACAGGCGCCGGGACCGGAGACGATGCCGCTGAGAGCAACCGGCGGCGCCGCAATGCCCAGGGTCTGCTCCAGCCCGGCAATGGGAATGAGCGCCAGGCCCGGGTATACGCCGGTGACCAGGCACAGCCCCGCCAGGATGATGATCGGGATCCGCATGGCCAGGCCGACTTCGCTCGACCGCTCCGCCGCGGCCGAGAGCTGGCCGAAGAACGCCCCGTGCATGAACTTGAGGAAGTACGCCAGGGTGATCACGCTCGAAAGGATGGCGATGATGGCCAGGATGATTTCGCCGCGGCCGATCAGGGCGTAGTAGATGATCAGCTTGGAGTTGAAGCCGTTGAAGGGCGGCATGCCCGCGGCCGAGAACAAGGCCACGCTGAAGCACACGAACGTGACCGGCATCTTGCGCCCCATGCCGCCGAGTTCCTCAAGGTTGTGGGCGTGGCTGGCGAACATGAGCGCGCCGGCGCACAAGAACGCAAGGTCCTTGAAGAGCATGTGGTTGAACAGGTGCAGCAGGCCGCCGGTGACCCCAAGGGACGTGCCCAGGCAGATGCCGAGCACGATGTAGCCCAGCTGGCTCACCGTGGAGTAGATGAGCATCTCCTTGATGCCGGTCTGCAGCAGGGCCTGGATGCCCGCGTACAGAATTGTGATGCCGCCGATCCACGCGCCCACGTACATGGCCGTGTCCAGGGCCTGGGCCGCGTCGCCCGCCACGCCCTGGGCCAAAACGAAGCGCAGGAGCATGATGCCGAAGGGGCCGCTCTTCAGCAGCATGGCCGAGATGTAGCCGCTCACCGGGGTGGGCGCGGTTGGCGGGTGCATCTGCCAATCGATGCGCACCGGCAGCATGGCGGCCTTCATCAGCATGCCCACGCCCATGAGGCAAATGCCGGGCAGCCAGGCGCTGGCGGGCAAGGTGGGAATGGCCCTGGCCACGACATCGAAGCCGTAGCCGCCGCAGGCGTGTCCAAGGGCCAGCACGCCCAGGAACAGGAACGACGCCCCGGCGATGTTGAACAGGAAGTACTTGGTGCCTTCCCGAAGGGCCGAGGGCGTCTCCTCGTGGATGATGGCGAAGAACAGCGCCCAACTGCTCATGATCTCCCAGAAGCAGAAGAAAGCCACGAGCGAGCTGACGGTCGTCATGCCCACCAAGCCGCTTATCATGGTCAGAAAGACCGCGAAAAAGCGCCAGGCTGTGTGGCTGTGGGACATGTAGCCCGCGGAGTACGCGACGTTGAGCACGCCGAGCGCCAGCACCAGCAGCGCGAAGTAGCGCTGCAGTTCAGTCGGGAATCCGGTTCCGGAAACCGCCAGCCCGAGGGCCAGCACAAGGCTCAGCGTGGCCGCTGCGCCGCACAGCTTCAGGTTGCGGCGCAACACGACCGCGAGCACCGCGCCGATGAGCGGCACCACCGCGATGGGCGGCCAGTTGATGGCGATGTCGGGCAGGGTGCCGCCAGCGGGATAGAGGGCCGTGGCCGCGGGAAGGACCAGGGCCGCCCACTGGGCGGAGAACACGCCGGAGCACAACGCCAGGACGGCGAGGACGCCGATGCTCAGCTGCATGGAGAACGGCAGCCGGGCCACGGGAGCGCCCTCGTACTTGCTGAAGAACAACACCTTGATGATGCGGCCGTAGTACACGCAGCCGATCAGGCCGCCGATCAGGATCAGCGCGGCGATCCAAGGCTGGCCCGCGTCCAGGGCGGCCTTGAGCATAAGGAACTTGCTGAAGAAGCCGCCCATGGGCGGCAGGCCCATGATCGACACCAGGCCGACGGCCATGCACGCGCCGGTGAAGGGCATGGCCTTGCCCATGCCGGCGAGATCGCCGAGGCGCTGGCTGCCCGCGCGCAGGATGATGCCGCCAGCGGCGAGGAAGAGCAGATCCTTCATCACCGCGTGGTTCAAAACATGGACCAGCGCGCCGGACGTGGCGGCAAAGGTGCCCAGGCTCAGCACCAGGCCGATTTCACCGATCTGCGCCAGGGTGGAATAGGCGAGCAAGCGCTTGATGTCCTGCTGGAGCAGCGCCATCACCTCGCCGATGATGAAGGTCGCGGCGGCCATGCCGGTCAGGAGCCACAGTATCCATTGGCCGTAGCCGCCTTCATGGGGCGCGCTGGCCAGCGCCGCCACGACCACGGCCACGCCGAACACGCCGACCTTGGTCAACAGGCCGGACAGCGGCGCGGAGATGGACGAGGGCGCGACAGGATGGGCCGCGGGCAGCCAGGAATGCAGCGGGAAAAAGCCCGCCTTGACGGTGAAGCCGGCCAGCACCATGAGCGCCACGCCTGCGCCCGCCAGGGGGCTGTAAGCCGCAAGGGCCCCGGCCATATGGTCCAGGCCGCCGGGCGCGCCCGTGGCGGCAAGGGCCAGCAGGCCCACCTGCATGACGCCCGCACCGCCAACGCACATCACCAGGTACTTGGCGCCCGCCGCGAGGGATTCGTCGGAGCGCTTGTGCACCACGAGCATGTACGAGGAGAACGTCATGATCTCGAAGCAGCTGTAGAAGGCGCCGCCGCTTTGAACCGACGCCAGGCCGATCAGCGAGGCGAGCATGAGGAACAGGAAGAAGAAGTAGCGGTCAGCGCCCTTGTGGCCGCCGATGTAGCCTATGGAATAGACGACGATCAGGCCGCCGCCCAGGGCGAAGAGCATGGTGAACAAGTGGCGCAACGGGTCGATGGACGGCTCGGTCCAAACCGCGCCGAGGGTGGCCGCGGCAAGGGCCAGCGCGGCAAGACCGCGCAGCCGCGGCGCGGCGCGGCCGATCGCGACCATGGCGAACGCGCCGAAATAGGCGATCAACACCGAGTTGGGCCACGCGCTTTCTTCACCAACATGCCCGGCCGCGCCGCTGCCCGCCACCCAGCCTTCCACCAATTGCACCAGCGGCCCGGAGAAGAGGCACGCCAGGGCCAGCGCCCCGGCCAGGATGATGCTGCCCGCGCCGATACCAGCAAGGTATGCGGGGCTGGGCTCTGCCTTCTCATCTTGCTTCAGGCACACGGCATGGACTACGCGCACCGTATAGACCGCGGCAAAAATCCCGGACACGGCCAGGATGAAGGCGACCCAAAGATTGCCGCCCTTCACCACCGAGAACAGCAGAATCTCCTTGCCCGGAGGAGCGGTGAACGGAGAAAGGCCGATGGCCGTGAACATGGCGAAGGCCAGCAGCAGAGCAAGGCCCGGCTGACGGCTGCCCGCCTTGTCCAGCGCCGAGAGCGAATACCCGCCGCGCTCCGCGGCCAGCCGACGCAAGCACACATACCACAGGGTCCTGGCCACGGCCTGGTAGAGCAGATGCAGCCCGGTTCCGACCGCTCCGCCCGGTTCCCCGGAGGAAATGCCCACCAGCGCATACCCGAGCTGGGCAAGTGCGGAATACGCCGTGAGCCGTTTCAGGTCCTTCAGCGACTGAAGCGCCAAGACTTCGCACACGAGAGCGAGCATGGCGCCAGCAAGCATTGCGAACTGGGTGGGCAGTATCATGCGGGTCTCCTTTGAACCCACGATTAGCCCAGGCAAACGAACAGATCTGTCGCAAAGGCGACAGTTCCAAAATTTTGCGAAAGCAACACGATTTTTCTTGATTACGCAACAATGCCAATGCTGGGGACGGCCCCAACAGAGATGGGCAGGATTTTACCCTGCGCTTCCGCAACGGCAGAGAATAGAAGGGAATAAGGACCGGAAGCATGGACGCGGACAGGCTGAGCCGAGGCGTCGCGCAAGCCGCCTCTTGGCAACCCGTGGCGTGCGGAGGACCTTATGGCCTGGGCGGCAAGGACTGGCGCGGGATCATTCCGAGCAGGAATGGGCAAGAAGGTATAATTCCCTCATGTCTCTGATGATGTACTCCCCGCGCGCGATCTTTTGCAGTATGCCGCCCTTCTCCATGGACGAAATAAGAGTGGAGACGGTCTGCCGGGAGGAGCCCACAACCTTCGCGATGCTCTCGACCGTCAGCCCTATCTTCAAATGGATGCCCTCCTTGATCTCTTTGCCGGAGCTCATCGCCTGCTCATAAAAAAACACAGCCACGCGCTTGTCGGTGCAGTTGAAATAGAGGTTCTCGATGATGCTGATGGCACCGGTCATGAGGCAGCCGACCGAGCCCATCAAGGCGCTGACGAACGCCTGCTGCTGGCTGAGAAGATTGAGGAAGGCGTCAGTGGGACCGGCCAGAATCGTCGTGTCCTCCACAGCCTCTACGACAGCCCGCGTGTGTGTGCTGTAAACGCTGCCCGGACCGAGAAAAGCGAGGGATATTTCTTTGCCGTGCAGCCCCAAATACACGCGCAGCTTGCCTTGTTTGACAATAAAAATAAGATCTTCCTTATGGAAGGGCATGAACAGGATGCTTCGTTTGTTGTAACGGCGTTCGCTGAGCTGGGCCAAAATGGACTTGCTTTCTTCATCCTTAGATAAAACTTCAATAAGACTTGCTTTTACCTTGCCAGACGGGTGACCGGCCATGCAATGTTCCTCTCATTGACGTTACTGTAAGTTGAAGAGAATCCGTTCAACGATGATTGAAAACGGGCAAGCCTCCCACCAAGATGGCAATCTTGGTTGATTCAATGGTTTTTGATATCTGCCAAGGAAGGTCAGGCACGTATGCCAGCACTCCTCGTCGCCCTTCACGTCCAGGAGGTCCCTTGTGAACCTCACCGAGTAAAAGGCTAGAGTATCTTTTCTGATCGGTCAACGAAATTGCGCGCAGCATTTTCCGCCACATCGAACTATATCAGACACCTCAATGGTGAGCAGCCATCAGCACCCGCGAGAATGAATCCCGGAGCAGAGACACGGACGTCCGCCCTGCCCCGCGCAATCCGGCGAAGCGCCACCCAGCAAACCAAAAAGAACCGCCGGAGCGTGAGGCTCAGGCGGTCCGATGCAATTCAAGGAAGAGCGCCCAAGTCGCTCCTCCGAACAAAACTACTCATTCTTCTTGATTACTTCGACAACGGCCTTCGCAGGACGCTTTTGGGCTTCCTTCACAGGAATGAACTGCCCATTCTTGGCGTCACGACCAATCTTTTGGCCACTAGGCTTCTTATTGCTCATGTGTCTTCTCCTTTGTGGGCCAGATTTGGATTGCGCCCAGGGAGTCAGCGTGATAGATTTGCGCTCGGTTTAGCGAATTCCACTTGGGTCACGCTGTGGCTTGAGCGGGGGAACGAAACCCACTTCGTTCACCTCAATCGTAAAAAGCCCAGATTGCAGTCTGGGCTTTTTACGTTCCAGCTATCTTGAAAATCTCAATCTACCTGTCACAACCGCAAATGCTCGAATAGACCACGCGGTCCACGTACTCGGCCTGCTTGCCCTTGTTCCAGCGCGAAACAGGGCGGTAGTAGCCCACGATGCGCGTGTACACCTCGGCGTCCGCGCCGCAGGTGGGGCAGGTTTCGTGCTCGCCTTGGATGTAGCCGTGGTCCTTGCACACGGAGAACGTGGGCGTGATGGACAAAAACGGCAGCTTGGTGTTGCGGAAGCTTTTGACGATGAACTCGCGCAAGCTCGCCACGTCGGCCACGCTTTCGCCCAGGAAGGTGTGGAACACCGTGCCGCCGGTATACAGCGGCTGCAACTGGTCCTGGTGCTCCAGGCAGGCCACCACGTCCGTGGAGTAGCCCACGGGCAGGCAGGTGGAGTTGGTGTAGTACGGCGTGCCGTTGCCGCTGGTGATGATGTCCGCGTAGAGGTTCCGGTCGATCTTGGCCAGGCGGTAGCTGGTGCCCTCGGCCGGGGTGGCCTCCAGGTTGTACATGTTGCCGGTTTCTTCCTGGAAGCGGCTGGTGATCTCGCGCAGGCGGTTTAACGTGCGGGCCATGAGCCTTGTGCCGTTCTCGGTCTCAATGCCCTTGCCGATGAGGTTCAGGCAGGCCTCGTGCCCGCCAAGCAGGCCGATGGTGGAGAAGTGCCCGCGGAAGGCGTTTTTGAGGTAGCGGCGCGTCCAGGGGAACATGCCGCGCTCCAGGTTGTCGGTGATGAGCTTGCGCTTGAACTCAAGGGAGTCCTTGGCCATGGTGGCGTACTCCTCCACCAGGGTCAAAAACTCGTCCTCGCCCTGGGACAGGTACGCCAGCTTGGGCAGGTTCAGGGTCACCACGCCGATGGAGCCGGTGAGATCGCCCGCGCCGAAAAGCCCGCCCACCTTGTTGCGCAGCTCGCGCAGATCCATTTTGAGGCGGCAGCACATGCTGCGCACGTCCTCGGGCGAGAGGTCGGAGTTGATGAAGTTCTGGAAATACGGCGCGCCGTATTTGGCCGTCAGCTGGAGCAGCAGCTCGCCGATGGGCGACTCCCAGGGGAAGTCCTCGGTGACGTTGTACGTCGGGATGGGGAACGAGAAGATCTGCCCGGCGTAGTCGCCGTCGAGCATGACCTCAAGGAAGGCGCGGTTGAACATCTCCATCTCGGCCGCATACTCGCCGTAGGTGGAGTCCTGCAACTCGCCGCCGATGATGATCGCCTCTTTGGCGATGTGCTTGGGCGGGGTCAGGTCCAGGGTCAGGTTGGTGAAGGGCGACTGCCCGCCCCAGCGACTGGTGGTGTTCAGGTTGAACACGAACTTCTGCACGGCCTGGCGCACCTTCTCATAAGAGAGGCCGTCGTGCCGGATGAACGGCGCAAGGTACGTGTCCACGTTGTTGAAGGCCTGAGCGCCCGCCCATTCGTTCTGCAACGTGCCCAGGAAATTCACCATCTGCCCCAGGGCGGAGTCGAAGTGCCGGGCCGGACCGGCGCAGGAGCGGCCCTCCAGGTTGAAACCCTCCAGCAGCAGGTCGCGCAGACTCCAGCCCGCGCAGTACCCGGCCAGGCCGAAGGAAAGGTCGTGGATGTGGAAGTAGCCGTGCTCGTGGGCCAGGCGGATCTCCTCCGGGTACTTCTCCAGGGCGTAGCGCGCCTGCACCGTGCCGGAAAGATGCAGCATGAGCCCCTGGAAGCTGTGGCTCATGTTGGAGTTCTCGGCCACGCGCCAGTCGCTCTTGTCCAGATAGTCGTCGATGGTCTCCTTGATGTCCAGGAAGGCCTCGCGCTGGTTGCGCAACTGGCGGCGCTTCTCGCGGTAGACGATGTATTTGCGGGCCACGCTGAACTGGCGCATCTCCATGAGCACCAGCTCCACCATGTCCTGCACGTGCTCCTGCTCGGGGATATCCACATCCGCGAGTTTCGCCTCCACCTTCTGGGCCAGGCGGCGGCCAAGAAGCGGGTCCTTGATGCCGCTGGCGGAAAGGGCCTTGAAGATGGCCTTGGCGATGCGGTCAGTCGACCAGGTTTCCAGCCGTCCGTCGCGCTTCAGAATCTGTGAGGGCATGGGACCTCCTTGGTGGCTTGTACTCTTGTGTGGTCAGCGTGAAACCGGCGGGCAAAAGACCGCGCACGGTCTCCACATCAGCATTGTCCAGCAACGGCACCAGGGTGGTGCGGAACAGAAAAGCCCCGGGCCGGGCTTCGGCCAGGGCGAACATGCGGGAAAGATTGCGCCGGGCGTCGTACTCCGAGACCGCGCCGCCGGTGAGCGCCGGGTATTTCTCAAAGGGTCCCTTCACATCCACGAAGAACCGCGAAACAAGCCCCTCGGCCAGCATGAGCTCCACAGCCTCGGGCAGCATGCCGTTGGTGTCGAGCTTGATGGGCAGGCCGCTCTGCGCCAGCTCGTGCAGAATGGCCCCAATCCCGGGCACCGCCGTGGGCTCGCCGCCCGTCACCGTGACGCCGGAAAGCCCAGCGTGAACGCTTGGCCTGAAAAGCGCGCAGGCTGGCCTGCGTCACCACGGGCAGGCTCTCCATGTTCCAGGCCAGGGTCGCGTTGTGACAGGTGGGGCAGCGCAGATTGCAGCCGCCCAGAAACAGCACCGCGCAGGGACGCCCCGGCCAGTCGCACAGGCTCATGGGCTCAAGGCCCCGCACGTGGTTCCAGGCGGTTTGGATCATGGCCGGCGGATGCTCCTCTGGGAATGTGTGCCGTGCCGGGCGCTGGCTGGGGCTTGCCGCTGCAACGGCAAGTCTTGGCGTCACGGCAGGAGGCATCCTACGTCATGCGCTTTTTTCTGTACAGGTGCCGGCAGCCCTTGGCCAAGCCAGTTCGCTTAATTTTGGCGATTAGAGCGGAATATGTTCAATCAGGCCGAAAAATATTGTGTTTTCCACAAAGCGTGCTCTTCTTTGATGCGGCTACTTTCATGCATTATTCTAGAGATCGTGTAGAAGATTTTTTACGGCCTTGGCGCACGCGTGTTTTCGACACCCGGACTGCGGCGCCCCTGCAACAATCCGCACTGGTGCCACCGGCAAGGCGCAACCGCCTCCACAGGGGGGCGGGCGGGCATCTCCTGTCCTTGACTCCGCGCGCGTTCCGACTAAGCTCTCTCCGTTTGCCGGATGGTCGAAAGACCGCGCCGATTCTTGATTACAGCCCGTCCATCGCCAGACGGGACCAAAAGGAGTGACGATGACTGTCAAATCCCAGGCCGAGTTGGACCAACTGCGGGTCATTGGACAAATAGTGCGCCAGACCCTGGAAGAGATGTCCGCCGCGGTCGAACCCGGCATCACCACGGCGGAGATCGACGCCGTGGGCGCGGCGGCGCTGGCGCGTCATGGCGCGGAATCCTCCCCGCCCAAGGCTTACAACTTTCCCGGCACGGCATGCATCAGCGTAAACGATGAGGCGGTGCACGGCATCCCCGGCAGCCGCGCGGTCCGGGCGGGCGATCTGGTGAAGCTGGACCTCACGGCCGAGAAGAACGGCTTTGTCGCCGATTCCGCCGTGACCGTCAGGGTCGGCGCGGTCTCCGCCAATGCGGAAGCCTTGGCCAAATGCGCCGAAAGCGCGTTCTATCACGCCCTGGACGCGGCCAAGGCGGGCAACCGCGTCAACGACATCGGCCGCGCTGTGGGCAAAGAGGTCCGGCGCGGCGGCTTCAGCGTCATCAAGGACCTCTGCGGCCACGGCGTGGGGCGCGCCATCCACGAGGAACCCTGCGTGCCCAACCACTTTGATCCCCGTTTCCGCATGCGGCTCAAGGAAGGGCTGGTCATCACCATCGAGCCCATCATCGCCGCAGGCGGCGGCAGCATTGCGCTGCAGCCCGACAAGTGGACTTACCGCACCAGCGACCGCAGCCTTTCCGCCCATTATGAGCACACCCTGGTCATCACCAGCGGCAGGCCCATCCTGGTCACCGCCGCATAAACCGGGCACTGAAACAAACGGGCCGCCCTCCCCATCGGAAGAGCGGCCCGCTTCAAAATGTGCAAGGCGCGAGGGCGTTAAGGGCGTGCTACAGGGCTGCGTCCAAAAGCAGGTTGTCGCGGTGGATGGCCTCGGCAAAGGGCGCCTGGCCCAGCACGGACGCCAGCTCCCCGCTTTTGCGGCCCATGATGCGCCGCAGCTCGCCCGCGGAATAGTTGGACAGGCCCACGCCCACAGTGGCCCCGGCCGCGTCGATGATGCGCTCCAGCGCGCCCCGGGCGAAGCGTCCCTCCACCGCGCGGATTCCCGCGGGCAGCAGGCTCTTGCCGTGCTCGCGCAGGGCGCTTGCCGCGCCCGCGTCCACGCCGATGCCGCCAGCCGGGTTGTCGTGGTAGGCCAGCCAGAATTTGCGGTGCGAGACAGTGCGCTTGCAGGGCAGCACCAGGGTGCCCAGCTCCTCGCCCCCGAAGATGCGGTCGAGGGGGATCTCGGTCTTGCCGGAGACGATGAGCGTGGCCACGCCCAGCTGGGCGGCCCGGCGCGCGGCGCGCAGCTTGGAGTACATGCCGCCGGAGCCCACGCTCGTCTTGCCGTCGCACATGCCCTCTATGTCCAGCCCTTCCACGTCGTCGATGACGGGCAGGCAGCAGGCGTCCGGGTGCTTGTCCGGGTTTTTGTCGAACACGCCGCCCGCGCTGGTGATGTTCACAAAAAGATCCGCGCCCACAAGGTCGACCATGAGGCTGGCCAGGGTGTCGTTGTCGCCGAACTCCAGCTCGGCCACGGCCACGGTGTCGTTCTCGTTCACGATGGGAATGACGCCCCAGTCGAGCAGGCGCTGCATGGTGTTGCGGGCGTTCAAAAAGCGCGAGCGGCTTTTCAGGTCCTCGCGCGTCAGCAGAATCTGGGCCACGGTCTTGCCCACGAGGCCGAAGCACTCGTCGTACTCGTGCATGAGGCGGCTTTGGCCGATGGCCGAGGCGGCCTGACGCGCGGGCAGTTCGGAAAAGTCGATGGACTCCGCGCCGGGCACGCTCTTGCGGATGCGCATGCGCCCCGCGGCCACCGCGCCGGAACTGACGAGCACGACCTTGAGGCCGCGGTCGAGCAAGGCGGAAAGCTGTTCCACCAGCCGGTGCACGGTGGCGGTCTCCAGCCCCTCGGCCGAGGTCAGAACCGCGCTGCCCACCTTCACCACAACAGTGCGCGCGCGGCCCAGAATGTCGGCGCGCAGCTCAGTCGCCGAGGCGCTCATGCCTCATCCTCCTCCGTATCGTCCACATAGCCCAGCACGTGGCCAGGCGTGGTCACGTCGTCATCGCCGTCGCCCTCGGGTTCCGCCTCGCCCATGCGGCTCCACATCTCGGCCAGCAGTTCGGGCAGGCCCGCGCCGGTCAGCGCGGAGACGAAGATGACGTCCTGCGGCGCATTGGCGCGCAGAGCGGCCAGGCGCTCCGCAGGCAAAATATCGATCTTGTTGATGACGCGGATCTGCGGCTTCTCCGCTAATTCGGGATCAAAGGCGCGCAGCTCCTCGTTCAGCATGACGTAGCCCTCGGCCGGGTTTTCCGGGTCCGCGTCCTCGCCGCTCAAGATATGCACGAGGAAGCGCGTGCGCTCCACATGCTTGAGGAACTTGTGCCCCAGGCCCAGGCCCTCGCTCGCGCCCTCGATGAGGCCCGGGATGTCCGCAATGATGAGGCGGCGCGCGTCCGGGCCTTCCACGACGCCCAGGTTCGGGGTGAGCGTGGTGAAGGGATACGAGGCGATCTTGGGCCGCGCCGCGGAAACAGCGGAAAGGAATGTGGATTTGCCCGCGTTGGGCAGGCCGAGCAGGCCCGCGTCGGCGATGACCTTGAGCTCCAGGCGCAGGCGTTTTTCCTGGCCGGCCAAACCGGGTTCGGCCCGCTTGGGCGCGCGGTTCACGGAGGTCTTGAAATGCAGGTTGCCGCGGCCGCCCTCGCCGCCGGGACAGGCGGTGAACTCCTGGCCGATGCGCCGCAGGTCGGCCAGCAGGGTGTAGCCGTCGCCGCCCTCGTTCTCCAAAAACACCTGGGTGCCCACAGGCACGTCGATGTACAGGTCGTCGCCGTTTCGGCCGTACTTGTCCTGGCCGCTGCCGTTGACGCCGTTCTCGGCCTCGAACAGGCGCTGGGCGCGGAAGTCGTACAGGGTCAGAAGGCGCGGGCTGGCGCGGAAGATGATGTCGCCGCCTTTGCCTCCGTCGCCGCCGTCTGGCCCCGC
>Ga0183099_1000616_pt1 | contig 24403 bp, 26 predicted proteins | sample Biomet1_FD_127788 | JGI IMG/M metagenome (GOLD analysis project Ga0183099, IMG submission 127788) | Microbial communities from bioreactor (seeded with anoxic lake sediment) at LBNL, California, USA - Biofuel metagenome 1 | ecosystem: Engineered > Bioreactor > Anaerobic > Unclassified ...
GCGCAACGAGCCGGCGGCGGCGTTCCGGGGATTGGCCATGAGGGGCTTGCCCTCGATCTCCCGCTGCTGGTTGATCTGGTCGAACACGGAGCGGGCCATGTAGACCTCGCCCCGGACGATAAGCCGGGGCAGCTTTTCCGGCAGCGTCATGGGGATGGAGCGGACGGTGCGCAGATTTTCCGTCACGTCCTCCCCTACCCGGCCGTCGCCCCGGGTGGCGCCGCTGACGAAAACGCCGTCCCGGTACTCCAGGGCCACGGACAGCCCGTCCACCTTCGGCTCCAGCGAGTATTCCACGTCCGCGCCCAGAGCTTCCTCCATCCGGCGGCAGAAATCCTCTACCTCGGCGGCGCTGAACACGTCCTGCAGGCTCTCCAGCGGCACCTCGTGGCGATAGGTGGCAAAGCCTGCCTTCAGCTTGTCCCCACCCGCTGGGTGGGGGAATTCGGAGTGATCTCCTCCGGATGCTCCCTCTCCAGCTGTTGCAAGCGCCGATTTTTCATGTCGTAGTTATAGTCCGGCATGGATGGTTCGTCCAGCACGTAATAGCGGTAGGCGTTTTCGTTGAGTTCCTCCCGCAGACGCTTCATTTCCTCCTGATAGTCCATGGTTCCTTCCCTTTCCCGCGGCCCGTCCGGGGCCTTGAACGGGAGGACCGCCTCCCGTTCAGTTTCCGTTGATGATGTAATCCCTGGCGTCCTTCGTCTGGTCGCTGGAATCGCTGAAATAAGTGTAGCTTCCCGGTACGGAGCCCACGATCACCGTTTCCGCCACGGTAAAAGCATTGCTGACCTGTGTGGCCGTGTTAAAGCCCGGCAGCAGAATCGCCACGGACACGTCCACGTCCAGCAGAATCTGGTGTTTTGTCTGGTTGATTCCGGCGGAGATGAATTGATTTTCTAGATGCGCCGTGGACGATCCAACGGACTGCATTCGCACCGTCACCCGCGGTCCCCGGCCGGCCAGCAGGCTGACGCCGGTAAGGTTGCCCACGGGGATGGACAGATCTTTGGTGGATACCTCAGATATCCGATCCAGAATCACATTCAGAATCTTGGACTGCAACCGGTTGAACTCCGGCATGTTGGTTTTCACCGCCGTGATCTTCCCCTCGTTGTCCTTTTCAAAGGAGATCAGGTCTTCATATTTGATCTCACCGCTGTCGATCGTCTCGTTCACTGCCTGCGTGACGATGCTGTTCACCGTGTTGGTGACCCGGGTGACGGCAAGCTGAGTCAGCAGCTGCTTCATCTGGACCCCCGCCACCACGGTCAGCACCGCCAGCCCAAAAAGTAAAACGGCCAGCATAAAGCGCATGACCGCCCGGCGGGACAATGGCCGCCGGTAGTATCGATATCCTCTCATAGAATCACCCCATCAGAGGATTCTATGCGGAGCGGGCTTTTCCTTATTTCAGCTCACTGACAATCTGCTTGAAGACCTTGCCTCGTTCCATAAAATTCTTAAACTGGTCAAAGGCTGCGCAGGCTGGGCTCAGCAGTACCACGTCGCCGTCGCTTGCCCGTTGGGAGGCGGTCTCCACGGCGGCCTTGAAATCGGAAATGGCCACCATTTCCGGCTGACCGTGATAATTGGGTGCGTTTTCAACGCACGCGCGGATTTTGTCCGCCGTGGCCCCGCAGAGGATCAGCAGCTTTACGTGGTCAACGATCTCCGGCCCCAGCACGTCGAAGGGGATGTGTTTGTCATAGCCCCCGGCGATGAGAATGACCTTTTCCGAAAAGGACCGCAGCCCCGCTATGGTGCGGGAGGGGCTGGTGCCGATGGAGTCGTTGTAGTACCGCGTGCCCCGAAGGGTTCGCACCAGCTCAATGCGGTGTTCCACCCCGGCAAAGGTCCGGGCCACCTGCCGCAAAGCCTCGTCGGAAACCAGACCGTCCACGGCGGAGATTGCTGCCATGTAGTTCTCCACATTGTGTACGCCGGGAAGCAAAATGTCTGATGTGCGCATGATTTCACGTTCTGCGCCGTTTTTTCGGGAAATGACGGCGTCTCCCCGGAGAAAAACGCCCTCCTCTGGCTCGGACTGCCGGGAGAACAACCGCACATGGCCCACGGCCCGGCCCGCCTGTTCCGCCGTGATGACATTATCAGCATTAAATACTGAAATATCTTGGGAATACTGATGTGTAAAGATATTTTCCTTTGCGGCCACATACTCCGCCATATCCCTGTGGACGTCCAGGTGATTGGGGGCCAGATTCGTGATAACGGAGATGTGGGGGCTGCGGTTCATGGTCATCAGCTGGAAGGAGCTCAGCTCCAGCACGGCGTAATCCTCCGGCTGCATCTCTTCCGCATCGCACAGCAGCGGGCGGCCGATGTTGCCGCCAACATGGACGGTTTTTCCGGCTTCCTTCAGAAACTCCGCGATCAGGGTGGTGGTGGTGGTCTTGCCGTCGCTTCCGGTGACGGCGATCAGCGTGCAGGGGGCAACCTCAAAAAAGACCTCCATCTCGGAGGTGACCACGCTCCCCCGCTCCACCGCCGCCAGCAGCTCCGGAACATCCTGGCGCAGTCCCGGCGTGCGGAAGATAATATCCTCACGCAGGTCCTTCAGGTATTCGTCTCCCAACTTCAGCGACACGCCCATCGCCTCCAGTCGACCGGCCTTGTCGCCCAGCACCTCCCGGCTTTTGCGGTCGCAGGCGGTGACGCGGACGCCGGACTTTGCCAGAAGCTCGATCAGTGGTGTGTTGCTGACGCCGATGCCCACGATGGCTACGGTCTTATCCTTGATGGATGCGATGTATTCGTGTAACGTCATAAACAGTTCCTCCAAAAAACGCCCGCAGGGGCGGAAAAATTACTCAAACAGTATACCGCAGCGCGGGGAAAATAGCAATGAACCCAAGCCAAATTTTTCATTTGCCCTTCTGGTTGACAAGAGGGGAAAGAGCGGTTAAAATAGATAAGCAAGCAAAACAGACAGTCGCGTGGACAGGCCGAAAGGCCGTCTATGAGGAAAGTCCGGGCTCCACAGGGCAAGGATAACGGGTAACGCCCGCCGAAGGCGACTTCAGGAAAAGTGCAACAGAGAAATACCGCCGTCTTTTTCCGTTCCATGGCAGTCGGCGCCGCGCCGGCTAGCATCGCCTCCGGGCGGAGCGCGGAGCTGTCGATTTCCGTGGATCGGCAAAAGACGGTAAGGCTGGAAAGGCGAGGTAAGAGCTCACCCGACGGCTGGAGACAGTCCGCCGCTGTAAACTCTATCCGGAGCAACACCGTGGGGAAGCAACAGGTCTGCCCGACCGCTTCCGGGAGGTGGCTTGAGCGCGTCGGTGACGGCGCGTCGAGATAGATGACTGTCAAATACAGAACCCGGCTTACAGTTTTACTTGCACAAGATATGGCCCCGGCTGCGGAACACGCAGCCGGGGCTTGTTCTGTCTCTCCCTATGTCCGCCTTGCCGCGCAGCACCCGGACTTATTTGCCAGCTCCGCGCCGCGTCAGGCGGCGCGGAGCTTTTCAGCAGGCCTCCTGTCCCGCGCCACCCGCTCCTGAGCCGCCTGACGATAGCGGCGGCCGGCCTCACTGCCGAGCAGTGCCGGCCGGCTTTCTCCGTCAAAACAAACAAAGTTTTGTGAACATTAGAAATGAAGCGTCCGGGAGCAATTCGCTCCCGGACGTTTCATTCTTTTCGATTCGGACCGTGGGGTATCCCGCAAAGTGCTACGGGTGGACCCGGATGGGGTTTCCGCTCAGTCCTCCTGCCAGTTGTGCCAGACGTTCTGGATGTCTTCATTGTCCTCCAGCATGTCGATGAGGCGCTCCATGTTCTTCACGTCGCCCTCGCTGCTGAGCACTCTTGCAAATACTCAATATTTTCAATGGCTTACGGGTTTTCACCGTTGTACGCTATACTGCAATTATTAAGTTTTCTTGTGTATGTATTGCCTTATTCAAACGAAACATAAAGCATCACTCAACGATAGTATAGCATAACTCAAACGCCAAAATCAAGCCGTGGGCGATGCAGTACATAATAGTATTGCATTACGTGGTAACAGTCGAGGTACTACCCTTTTCTGCTTCAATTCTCTGCATCTCTGAGGACACATCGACCGTGTACGGGCTAATGTCAATAATCGTCTGTTTGCTGATAGCACCCATCTCATACTGGGTCTTTAGTTCATTCATAAGGCTTTGTGTATCAACAGGACGGTTCACGCTGAAGGTAATGTCCAGAGAATCATAATTATCATCACTAATGGCAGTCCCACTAATCGCAAGTAGCTTTCTAAAGTATTCAAACCGCTTGTAGAAGCCCTCTTTAAGCACCTGCACCGTCTGCTTTGCCTTGTTATCCGTCTGGCTAAACAGTAGCTTTAAACTGACCTCTGACACGTTTGCAATGTTCCCCTGACCGATTACACTAGCAGGAACACCCGCAACGGCGTACAATTGTTGCACAAGGCTATCCAGTAGCAATTTAATGTTGTTATAGTCCATCTGGGCATTAACCCATTTAAAGTCTCCACCGTCTTCCAGATTGATAGTAGCCCCTACAATGTCCTTGGGAATACTTTCATTAACCCTCTGTCCTTCTGACACACCAATAGGATTCAGAGAAAGCGTAGTAATAGCATCGTCCAGTTTGGATAACAGAGATTCAATCTGATTCATAATTGGCATGAGGTCATTCATCATGCTATCACCAAAGAAGTTGTACTCTGTCTTGTCCATCATACAGTAGTGGATAGGCAAGCCACTCAAATTGTTGTCCTCTTTTACAAGTACATTATCAATATAGTGCTGCACCAGAGTAGGCGTGTAGACAATGTAATTGCTATGCCCGGTGGTGAAATCTTCCCAATGCTCCACAAAGGCCACATAGTTAAAATCATCATCATATACAGGGTATGCGTCTTCGTTGGCAATTACCTTAGATTTGATAACTCCATTGTCCAGATAAGTGTACTCAAATGCGTTGCCGTAGGTGTATAGGTTATTTACAATCTGATAGTCCGTCTTTGTATAGATACCCTTCTTATATACCTTATTAAATATCTTTACTGCGTCCGGCTCTCCGCTGATAGAAATAGGATTGCCAATTACATAACTTGTATGGAAATTCAGAATGGACTTTAACGTATTCAATACAATCTTTGCAGTAGAATAGGTTTCATCCTTAAACTTGAAGTCCTTGCGCTGTAATACCTTATGTAGTCTCAATAGGTAATTCTTAATTATAATCACGTTGGAAATTCGCTTCATATGCTCTGATTTATTTACTTCATCTGTGAACCATAGCGGCTCACTCAAATAATTATTATCCATGTTTCACCCCTTAAATATAATGGATACCTGACTTGATTCCTTCCAGTGCCATAGCCATAGACATTACAAGATCATCATGGTTTCCAAATGTTGCTTCCATCTTGCCATCTTTAAATGCAAACAGTTTCATTTCCGATAACAAATCTTTTGAGTTAATACAAATCTGATTTGTTTCAAATAGTTCCACAAAGTTGTTTATCATGAGCGGTTTTGTCTTGCTATTGGTTACAAATCCGACCTTTTTCTTTGCGTTACCTCTGGCATCGTATTCTTTGTACTTGTACATATTGGCATACTTATAATCGTTCTTTAGCTTGTCCACCACCGTATGACCTGCGCTTGCCTTTTCAACCACCAGTAATGCCTTATTAAAGTAGATACCAACATCATTAACCAACTCTGCAAACTGGAACGGCTTAATTTTGTTACTCTTAAACTCTGCTACTTGCCTACCGTCCTCTGTTAGCACCTGAAATGCGGAATAGTCCTGTCCTAACCCCTCGCCGCTATCTACACCGATATAGTATTTCTGTTTTGCTTTTGGAGTTTCCCATAAAAAAAGCCCCCTGTTTAGCCACGGTACAAGGCTAACAGGAAGGTTAGTAGGTTTATTTACGGTTTTGACCTCTCCAATATTGGATAGACGCTCATGAATTTTCTCTGCATTGAAAATATTGTTGCCAGTAGAAATAAACGCTTCAATTGGATTGCTGGGAAATTCCTGCGTGAAACTTGTCTCGCTGGAATTGGCCATCTTCAATCTTCTCCATACTAATTGCTCAATGCTTGCACCTTCATCATACAAAACCTTTTCCTTTTCATCTAATTCATCCAAAGATGGTAACTTTTTATACTGATTCTTATAGCGGTCACAGAACATTTTGTATTCGTCTGCAAACATGACTTTATCATCAATCCATGAGAAGAAGAACGGCTTATAAAGGTTCTCTTTCCGCTCTGCCTTGTTCCAGAGTTCCGAAAAGTAATTTAGTCCGTTGGCAGTTGATTCCAATATAATCTTTCCATTTGGCGTTAATGCTTGCTCAATAGCCAGTAGTTGTCTATCAATGGTATCCTTCATAAATCCAACCTCTGACAGGTGGGCAAACCTGATTGTAAGTCCTCTGGCAACATCCTTACTTCCGCAAGTAGCGCAAATAATTCTGGAACCGTTCACGAATTTCAATTCTTTTTTGTTATTGGCTATCAGTTCTACCCTTAATGCGCTGGGCAGGTCATTGTAGAGTTGCTTTAGCTTTTCAAAAATGGATGTGGCACTGTCGATACTGTAACTAACCAATAAGCAAGTTGTATTGCTATTGGTACAGGCCAAAAAAATGCTATATCCGCAGGAAAGCGTTGTAATGCCTAACTGCCGGGATTTAAGAACGATATTATATTTGTCCATTTTCTGTAATAGCGTCTTTTGTTGCGGATTCAACTTGAAAGGTACTAACTTCCCTAACTTATTAACCACTTTCATGAAGTTTTCTATATATAGGATTGGACTATCAACAATCTTTTTGAATTTCTCTTGGACTGTCATTAAACTCCCCTCTCTACAAATAAAGCCCCCCTAACTGAAAGCCCATACTAATAAAGAAGATAATCTTAGTTATCAGTATGGAGATTCAGTAAAGGGAGCCTTATAAGTTATTCTTTACTGGTCATCCCCAATATCTGCATTTTGGAGCATGGACAGCAGTTCACTTTCCTTTTCGGTTGCAAAGAATTTCTCTGAAAAGTCCGTGAATGCTTTAAATGCGGCTACGTCCTTCTTTGCGTTCTCAAAATAGATGTTGTACAGTTCAATCATTTTTTGCTGGTGAAGCCGTTTCAGTAACCATTTAACGGCGGTTTGTACATTCTGCTCCGTTAGCCAATTTTCACAATTCTGTTCGTCCATGCCCTCTGTAAAACATTTATGGGACTTTTTCAAATCTTCAAATGTTTTAATCTTATCTCCGTCAGTAAGCAAATGCGGAGAATATTTCCACATAATGTAATATACTTTTGCATCTGTCTTTACCATTTCTTTAAGTTTATGGAGAACGCTTGTCTCATTGGATGAACTTTTACCTGCTCCAAATTTAGTTCCCATGATTATTCCTCACCCTCAAAAGAATGAGAATAATCAATTTCCCATTTCTGTACCTCTCCCCATAGCAAAGCAATGTAGTGATTTCCGTTGAGTTTTTTGCTATATGTATCAAATGTGGTTTCCGCAACCTTGTACTCGTACAGGGGAATTATCTTTGTATCACAGTATCTATAGAAAATATCCTTAATGGTGTTTCTGCACTGATCTCTTGCAAAGTCCTTCTGAACTTCCATGTCTTCACTCATTTTTTGTTTAAATTCCTCGTTTGATGCTATGTACTTATCCAACTTATCACAAAGACCGCCGATAATTTTATCTTGGCTACTTTCATGTTCTTTCTTGAATAGTATATTAGAGAACCAACTTCTCACTGATTTACTAATACTGCAAATAAGACCAAAGGAAACACTAATAAGACCAAGTGCCGTGCTTACATTTTTAATTACCTCTAACATAACAATCTTGTCCTTTCAACTTAAATTATATCTCTACAAATGATGTAGGATTGATAACTAATTTCATTATCTGTAATACCGTATTTCATTTTATTTGAACCGCTTGCTTTAACCCTTACAAGTCCATAAGCCAACATCATTTCTTGTAAGGACTTTTTAATTTGAATTTCTGTTTGGTCATACGAATACTTATTACCTAACATATGTACGATCTCTTTTTCTGTCGCATAGCCCTTTTTGTCCAATAAATAAAAAAGACACTCTGTTATATCCAGAGTGTGTTCATCGGATTTAGGAGAGTTGCCTTTTCTGTTTTCTCGCTTATACTGTGGAAATATTTTATCGGCAAGATTGGGGTCAAACGTCCTTAGAATGTACTCCCGACTCAGTCCTTTTAGTGTAATGCTATTTTCCTTTAATGTTCTTGCTATACCTTCGCTTTGCTCAAATAGGATAGTTCCATATTCCTCAAAACTATAAAATCCAGTGAGTTTTTTTAACTTGTATTGAGCGGCAATCTCTCTTGCCTTATTAAGTTGCTTTTCTGGAATATCCTCAATCTGAAGCTTTGTAACCATATTAAGTAAAGCGAATAGAGTTAGGGATTGTGAAAGTGCGTTTCTGTCTCCCTTAATGCCGCATACATTCATTAACATATTGTAGCTTGCATAAAAGAACGGCTTTTCATTTACGCACATACCATCATTTACGTACTGGCTAAAATGCAATAACATGGCTTTGATATGGTGTTTTCTTGTTCTGATAAGTTTGCTTAACTCTGGAAATGTAATCTTAAAATCATTACTGTCGAGATAATTAGCCGAATCAATCATCAGTTGCTTTTGTTCCATAACCCAATCAGATTGTACTAATTCAAGGTTATAAACCTTTTTAATAAACTCAATTGCTTTATGCCGCTTGCATCTGGCTAACTTCTCCGTAATGCTTACAATCGTATAGGCATGATTGCAACCAAAACATTTGTATATCTGTGTTTTGTCATCGGTAGTGTAAACGTGTGCGCTGGGTGTATGGTCATCGTGATCTGGCAGGATGCAGCAAACCTTTCCATGAATTCCTAAATATTCTTCCAAATCAATAGAATTGATGTAATCATACAATTCTTTCTCTGACTTTAACTCAACTGGATGCGGCTCATATTCCAGTAGAGACTTCATCGTAACAACGTCTAACTTTTTGATTGCTTCAATTTTTTCTGTTTGGTCTTTCATCTATATACATTATCCTTTCAAATATAAGAAAGCACGCCCTGCATAAAACAAGGCGTGTCTCTTTTAACCCATGTTTGTCCGGGACATAATATCCCACTCAAAAATAGTTATCTCTCGTTTTGAATTCGTTTATTTGTGTAATGGTCGAGGGCATACTTAATTTCAGGGGTAGCGTCATACACCCAGAACTGACCGTTGGAGCTTGTGTTATATCCAGTAAATAAAAAGAAAAACCCCTTATCTCTTAGATATTCAACTTTATGTCGCCCATAAGTGATGATAAATCTCTCATCTATATCATTTATCTGCTCATATTTCGTCATATTTGTTATCCTTTCTGCTATAACAATAGCGATTGCTATATGTCTCTGCGCTTGTAATAATGGAATCAGGATTTTCTAAATAGATTTTCTCCACTTGTTCTCTATTGGAAGTGTATCTATGTACTGGCAATGATAAATCATAACTGTAATCCGGTAAAGGAATGCTTGTATTACAGTGTAGTTTGTTATCTGTCATGGTTATCTTTGCATTGATACTGTAATTTTCTACGTGATTCGTAAAATAATCTGTATCATTTGCTTTTAATATCGGTAATAGCTTATCATCCATCCCAAACGCTTTGTACCACTTAACGTTGACGTGCCTATACGCTCCATTTTCGTTGTAATAACCACGATACCAACCATCAATGCACAACAGAGTGGTTAGACGTTTGTTATCCGTGATTTCATAATCATATAATGAGCAGATAAGGGCAAGAGTGCTTCCGTTGTATTTGTCAGAGTAAGTCGATATGTTCATGTTTGGGTTAATTGCTTGGGGATTTTTTATAAAGGTTCTGTGATTATCAAATGTACGCCCTTTGGCAATGCTTAAATCAACATAAATGGGTTGTTTCCCCTCTGTCCTTTCTTTATTAAGCCAAAGTCCAGATGAAAAAGAGAAGTACCCCCCAATTTCTAAATCAAACAGTTCCATTAGAACACGGCATGAGAAATAGCTATCGTAATCATCGCTCATAACCAGATAATCTTTTTCCTTGTTTAAATCCTTGTACCAATCAGGAAACCTATTCTTTAAGCTATCATTCATCATTTTGTGCGTAGGTATTGCTACATTTTACTCGCGTTCACAATACATATTTAATTGTGCGGCCTAAGTAAGCAAGCTATCAGAATATAGCGTCACCCTTTTTTCCGCTTATAGTTATCCTGCAATAAGACACTACTACGTCCCCTTTCATAAATTTAATTCTATCAATATAGTTTTGAATATCAGATTGTACCGTTGTCTCTTTCTACGGTTGCCTTGTTAATTGCAGATATAATGTCCTTATAGGTGTCATAAGCAAGTGGTTTCTGCTCTGTTTCCACCTGTCCAATAAACTGAGGGGATACAGTACAGAACTTTGCTACCTGTCTCAATGACAGTCCCCTCAACTCTCGAAACGCCCTTATTTCTCTTCCTGTTAACATAGTTCTCCTTTCTTTATAGGGCAAAAGCCCGTCCCACACTCGCAGGACGGGCAATCACCACAATTATGTACTTGACTTAGGCAATGGTCTTACGGAGTACGACAACGCCAGTATCGTCAATCAGTTTGGTTGCATAGAGGGAGCTTGCAACAACATCGGAGCAGAGCAGGAGCGCCTGACGGTCTTCCTCAACGGACACGTTCTTCTGAAACACATAGCCCAAAGCGTCCTTTTTCACGAGATAGCTCTTGCACTCGCTCTTAATGGTGTCATAAGTTCCGTTGTTCGTGACAATAACGGGAATTCCAAAGTAATAACCGATAATGCCATTGGTAACAATACCGTTGCCGTTGGTCTGGAAGGTCTTAGTGCTATCAACGAACTCCGGCATATCCATGAACACACTGCGCAGACGAGAGTTAATGAGAATACCCGCATAGCTATCGGTATCAACATCGTCACCAAAATTATTCATAGCGGTCTGAATCTCTGCGGAAGTAATGCTAGTAGCATTTGCCACGGCGGTCTTATAGACGGCATCGGCATCAATTGCGGCGGCAAGGTCACCATCAATCTTCTTAGCCATTTCATCAACGACCTGCTGAACAACCTTATCCATGACCACACCCTTGACCTGCGCACGCTCAGAATCGTACACACGGAATGCACTGCCGACATACACGATATCAGCGGTGGAATCTGCCATATCCAAAGTTGCGGGGGTCAAAGCCGTTCCCTTGGTCACAGCGGAGACGGTTGCAGTTCTCTTAATTTTCGGAAAATGAATTTTGTCACCTGCGACAAGGATTTCAGGACACATACTGGTAGCATCGAACGCCACAGAACCGAACTTCAGAGTAGTACCAAGTTTAGCGTTAACGGCATCGGAAAAAACTTCGGGAATAAATAAAGTACCCATAAATATACCTCTTTCTTTTAATTACAGTTGTTTTTAGTTACTTATTAGCCATAAATTGTTTGGCTAATTCTGGATTTGCATCATAAAACTTTGTCTTCTCGGAATATGACATCTTTCTCCACTTGTCCACAGAAATAGTTTCATTGTTCTGGTGATTTTGAGGCTTGTAACCAGTAGCAACAAGCCGATTGTTTACCATACTGGAAATCAACTTTTCAAAGGACTCTACATCTGCGTCATCCTTTAAATAATCCACCATGTTCTTATCAAGATTTTTGGACGTGAGTGTATCAATCAAATTCAGCCGCTTTTCTTTTGCTTCAACTTCGGCAAGACGCTTTTCAAGAGCCAATTCATTTTCTGACTTCTCTTTAGGAGTAAGTGCAGTAACCTTGTCTTCCAGTTCCTTGATTTGTTTAGAATACTTAGTCCTCAACTTATCCTCTGCGGATTGAATTGACTTGTCATAGTCGGACTTGCTGATAGAAATGACTTCTTCTTGTTCATTTTCTTTCTTTTCAATTTCTTCCATAATCTAACCTCTTTCTAAATTTGTTATATTGCACTAGCCCTTTGCAGTTCCGATACAATATCCCTATATATCAAAAGGACTTTCACCCTTTGATTGCTTATTACGTTCACTGATCTTAATGTTATTGGCTTTCTTTCTGCACTCTGGACAATATTTTGTGTTGCGTCCATCAACTTTGTAAAACTCATGGCACAATGCACAGGTTTTATAGGTGTCTCCTTTGATAATGACTTTGACAATATCTGCATTTAGGTAGGTGTTGTCATTAATTTTCGTGTATTGGCACACATTTTACCTTCTTTCAAATTGGTTTTTAAATTTATAAACAGAAAAAGAACAGTCCCAAATTACTTTGGTTACTGCCCTTTTCTGATTCATACTTATATCAATATTTGATTTTAGACAAAAAAATAATGAGGGGATAGGCTCATTTTACCTATCTCACTACTAACAATTCCAACGCTCATTTTTAGTCGGCTCTGTATCCTCTGTGTCACAATGGTTTGCGGGTACTTAAAATTAATTTCTCTCAAATTTGTGCTGGTTACATTGTGCTGTCCACAGAATCATTTGTAATAAACGGGAAATACTACGAACAACATTTGTGGAGGTGAAAACTATGGGAGCTTTGTTTTGGGCGGCTTGGGGCTTTACGCTGGCCGGGACTATAGCGGAGGCACTTCTTTTTTAAAGGGACTAGCAAAACAAGCATATTCCCGTTTTTTAATGCATATGCTTATCGCGTAAAGCGTAAGCGGACGCAATAAGCTTCTTTGGTGGAGTGCGCTGCTTTTTATCCAATGGAGAATTATAGGGTAAGACCCCCGAAACTGTCATAAAAACGGCTCCGGGGGTTCATCATGCTCTGACGATTTAATATAATCATATCAAGCAACTCCTCTCAACCTGTGTTTATAGACTCTCTCCCTTTCAAGTATAGATAAAAGACGTACATATCTCATAACCGTTTAATGTCAACGGTTTGCATGGTTTTCTATTTCGCTTATTTATTAATTATCTTTTCCTAGCATCCTCTTTTTGTCGAGCACACTTTGTACAATATTTTTGTGCGTTACTGTTCTGCTTGAAAACATTTCCGCATCCAGCACAAACAAAATATCCGCCATAAACATAATTCAGATACCAATAAACAAGGTTATCATAATCGCTAATAGTAAAAGCAACTTCTCCGTCTTTTACTAAATAGGTAAGGCTCCACATCTGTTGCTCGTTGTTTCCGTAGCCATAGCAATGCTTACGACTATCCTCTCTGACATCTGACTTTACATATCCATTTGCAACAAGCCCTGTTAAAACCTTCTGTTGTGCAACAGAATTCAAGTTGCTAATTTTTGCCGCTCTCACAATATCTGCTTTTGACATTGTGAACCACTCTATGTCTCCTATCCATTTGCAGTACACAAGTAGAGCGAAGGCCACCTTCTCCGTATTAACATCGTTAAGAGACTTGATTTTTTCAATTTCTTCAACAAAAATCGCAATTTCTTTGCTTTTTATGTACTTTTCTTTGATGATTTCGCTTTTTTTAGGCAATTCTCTTTTGACTTGAGTAATAATTTTGTTGAAAATCGTCTTTTTCTGTTCTTCTCGCAGGTATTTTAAATCGTCTTGGCAACATTCTTCCAATGCTTCGCGGATTTCCTTTGGCTGCTTGTCATTCAGAATCATATAAAGGATAAGTGTTCTCAACTCTTTATACTGCCATTTTTTTGTTTTCACGGACTTTTCATCGTAAATTTTCTTTCCATATTCATAATTATTCCATATAATCATTCTCTCAGTTCTCCCTCTATCAAGTTACTACAAAACAACAATACTATAAAACAACAATACTACTTGACAATATTTATTGTGTGTGCTATAATCCATCTATCGAAAAAATTATGTATTTTTGCGCCTGTATATCGTGATAGCTACGAGTACGCACTACCCATACACCATACATCATAAGGTCTTTTACACTCGTCAGCGCATAATACTCCCATTACACGGTTTCCCGCCCCGCCTATCATAGCTTGCGTCGCTGGCTCCTATCCAGTAATGCCTATGATAGTTTGCAAGGTTCACGCTCGCAGCGTAGGGACTCGCTCGATCTCTTTGATGTATTATTCAGTTTTCAAGGTACACCTTGGTATAAAATGCCTCACATTTTCATACCTCTTTCCATTTTATCATGTCTCAGAAAAGATTTCAAGAGTATTTTAACTAAGAATTTATGCTTGGTAAAATTTTTTGTCAATAATTAACAAATTATAAAAGTCCGTAGGCCAAACACAGAATGGCCTACGGATTATTTTTTTGCTATTACCCTATTTGCTTATGAAGATTTCAATTAAACAAATTCCGTAGTATAAGATCCAGCGCAAAGATTATTGGAATCCTTGACGCTAATCGTACAGGTGCAACCACACAAATCATCATTATTAGCGGCGGCAATTCTATAAGTACCGTCCGCATTCACGGTGCCAGTTACATAGCTTGATAGCGAAGCATCACTTACTACATGGCTCCAAACAGGAGATAACGATACCACATTACCACTAGAATCAGTAAATACTGCACTGAAATTATATCCAGTTCCGGTTCTAATCGTAGTTCTTCCAGATATTGTAACATTATAGGTAATAACTACGTTGCTCTTGACCTCCATACCATGTGTTGCACTTACATTATGCTCTGCCCAAGTAGCATTTACGGTTACATTCCCTTCCGCTATACCAGTAACCAATCCTGTACTGGAAACAGTTGCAAGGCTCGTATCAGAAGAAGTCCAATTAATTGTTGGATTGAGAATCGTGGTTGTAGTAGAACCATCTGTGATTGTGGCAGTTGCAACCAATTGAGCAACGTCTTCCATGGTCACGCTATCGCCGCCAGTAATAGCCAATGAATAAACAGGATTTGATGTGCTACTTGCGCTGCGTTCCGTGTAGATATAGCAAATTCCACTCTTATAATAGATGTTGATAATTTTCCATGTTGCCCCTAATGCGCTGAAGGTAGCGTCTATGGCAAGGTTTCTGCTATTGGCATCGTCCTGTGTAATGAAACTGATATTCCCGCCTACAATAGAAATGGTAGAGTCACCAGTAAGGCCAACAGAGGTTAAATCTTCCGAATATGCCCTTAAATTAAGCTCATAGCCAGTACCAGAAGAAGAATCTCTTACAATTGTGTAAATTCCCGTATTGGTTTCTAGCAGGTCTGATTTCTGATAGGTTGCATTCTCAATTGTTTTCTGATTTAATGTAAGGAAATATCTGCCACCATACTTTAGCAGTTGTCCTTGTGCTATAGCTTCAGATACAGGATAGAAGATAGTTAATCTGTTATCAGAAGTGTTTTTGTCACTATTCTTACGAAATAAACACGTATACGAAGTGTTTCCAGTAGAATCAGTAACTATTTTGCTCTCTCTGGCTAATGCGTCATTGAATTGGGAAGTGAGTACATCATACATATTCTACTCCCCCTCAATCGCTGAACATATAATTGAATACACTGGTTTTATTTCCTGTGCTATCAGGAATAGCCAAAATCCTAACTTGCAGATCGTCCATACGCTTGCTCAAATATTGGTATGCTTCACCAACAGTAGCAAACTCTGTCTCAATGCTCCTAAACAAATCAACGTTGTTACTTAGACTCTGTAGAATATCATACACAGTTTGAAGCAACTGCTTTTTCATTGTAGTAGCATATGTATCAGTGGAAGTCAAACTATTCTCTTCCAGATACATAGCCAAAATATCATCACTGTAGTATTCTTTATTGGAGAGTTCTATTTTAAGACGGTCTAAGACCGTTACTGTAGTTGCCATTGTATCACTCCTTCTAAAATGCTCTAATTACCCTTGTTATTAAGCGTATAATGCGGCTCTGAGGGCTTCTAGGGCGTGGGTAGGGTAAGTAACCCCTAAACGGAAATAGGCTCAAAACCTATTATAATATAATGATTTTTGACCTACATTGAGCAGGTCTTTTTTTTATGGGTCAACCAGTACCAACTTGGTATCCCCCGCAGAGGGGTATGCCTTTGCGATTATGGGTTCATTTCCAAAAGTTAATTTTTTCACCCTACCGGTCTGAAAAAATTAACCCCAGCAACAATAACCAATAACACTAAAGTTATTAATGTATTGTGGTGTATTTTCTTTAGCAGAAAAAAAGTGGATTAACTATACCCGGTTTCTTGAATAAGGGGGTTCTAATTATACACTTCCCTGTTCTATAAAAACCTCATGAAATTTCCATTTGGTGCGATTATTTACGCTGTGTGAGCCGTCAATGTACCACAATATCTTGTGCTGCGGACTATGAATATTCCCTGTTCTACCTGCTCTCGCTATATAGAATTAAGCAAAGCATTGATAATACTAGCTTCTTGGCTCGTTACCATTTTGTAATCTTATGAACAAAAATATTGGTTTGTTCAATCTTTTCTTTGCACAATGAATACCTGATGAATACCACGCTATGAGCATATTTCCAGTGTATTATGCAATAATATTCTATTTTCGTTCATTTTCATAACTTTTATCATAAGAAATAGACGTATATGGTGTACTTAATACGAATAACATAACATTTAATAGTCAATTAGAACACTCGTTCCACAAATCCGTTTACAATACCTCTATCCCCCATCATATCGTGCTTTTTACGTTCTAGCACGCTCACCTAATTCCTACTGAAATGGTATTTTAATTTCCTATAAAACAGAGTCCCCCTAGATTGTAGCCAGTACAACATAGAAGGACTCTAAACACCTGTATTCAGAAATACAACTTTCCAGTTTCGTTATATTCCTTGATCTTATCCTTGTAGGTATTGAAATTACCAAACGGATTGAACGTGTTCTTGTCGTAATAGGCGGGACTCAATACCGGTTTATTCCCCGCCTTTTTCTCCTGCTCTCCTACAAGCCCCTCAATATAGCTTTTCTTGGCCTCTGGATTGCGCTCAAGGTACGCTTGATACTCTTTCGGGAACAACTTACGGTCATGCTGCCAATCGTCTTCAGCGTCCTGCCATGCCTTGTTGAACAACTGGTAGTTTTTATTCAGAAATTCACCACGAGCGCTCATTTCTGAGATTTTCTTATTGGCGTGTGCCTTTTTACGACTATCATCAATCCAAAGAAGAATCAAGCAAACAAAGAACAAAATCAAAGACATACAAAAAGCTCCTTTTCTGCGTCAGAAGCATGGTTCTATAATGATTTACAAAACGTAACTTGCGTGAAATCTATTGTTGAAATCGTCAACTCTCTCATCGTACTTGTGTCGAAACGCTTCAAGAAAATCGAATCCCTCTTTAGGCATGATAGACATTAAATATGGGCGATATCCTTGCTTCCAAACATCGCGTGCAGCCAAAGCCATAAAGTAGTCATACATTGCTCGTGAGCTAAACCGGAAGAATGCCCTATATTTTTCAGGGACTTCATCCTTACTCACAAACTCATACTGATAGCAATAATCTTGAAATATCTTGTTCTCTAGTGTGCTATTGGTTTTTACAAGCATTCCCTTATCTACACACTCTTTGATTTTTTGTTTATACTTCGCATTTCTACCAATAAGACAAAGAACTCCAACAATTGCTAAAACAATCTCAGCGAACATTGCAACCTCCTATCATGTATTGGCAGCCGTTATTTCAGCGATATTACATTATTTTCCATGCTATCACTTATTTTATTGAAAGTCCATACGTTTTTTTGCTTTTTTATTTCCCATCACTGCCAAAGAGCTTTTCTACTGGAACATTCAGCGCATTTGCAAGCTCAATAGCCATATAGACGTTTGGTACGTGGGTGTCAGATTCTATATAGCTCATTTCTGCATAGCTTATTCCTGTTTTCCTAGCAAGCCATCTTTGAGATATGCCGTAGTAATCGCGCCAGTATTTGATGTTGTTCATGGTAAACATCTTTTCAATATTTGTCTTTGCAATTTCACTGGAACTACATACTGATAAAGAAGATATATATCAGTATGGACTTTCAGTTAAGCACGATCTCAGAGGTTCATCAAAACACTTGTAGTAATAGACCTAGCCACAACCTCATTGTCTTTCAAGCCCTGCAAGTACCGCTGTGTGATATTGATATTGTCATGTCCTAGCAGTCGAGACAGAGAATAAACGTCCATACCATTCTTTAGTTGCGCTTGGGCGAAGTAATGTCGGCAGGTATGCGGTGAACACCTTATATCAGGAGAAACATTAGCATACTCCCCCGCCATCTTCACAATACGTTCTACTGCGGCGTTGGTTAGTGGTCTGCCAGTTCTCGATAGAAAATAGTTGTCGATGCGGATATTCTTAAATTCAAAATTGTATTCTTTTATCCTATCATACTTCATTAGGATTTTGGCTAAGTAAGGGCTTTTCCCTACTTGCCGTTCCTTTTTGCCTTTGCCGTATATCACAATGTAATTGTCCTTTATGGCGGCTTTAGAGAGCGTACAAAGCTCGTAGCACCGTATGCCAGTATCAAATAGCATAGCCATGATTGCACGGTTCCTCACGCTATAATAATCGCTGCCAGAGTATGCTTGCAACATTCCTTTTACTTCTGAATCTTTGAAAGTCTTGATAATGGTTTTTGGTTCCTTCATCCAACTTACTTTTAGTACAGGATTGGTTGTAATATTCTCTGCTCCCATTTGGTATTTGAAGAAAGCTCTAAAGGTCTTTAATAGACCGTTAAGGTAGGTTTCCTTGCGTCCTCTCCTGCTCTGGTACATGAAAAACGCTTTTAGGTGTCTCGTCTGGATATCTTCAAGGTTGGACAGTTTGTGTTCCTGCTTTAGATAATTGACCAGAAAATTAAGTCCGTTCCGATACCCCCTGATTGTCTTCCATGTGTACTTCCTGACTTCGCACTCAAATAAAAACTCTTTTAAACTTTCCTCTAATAGCATAAAAAGCCCTCCCATTATGTCGGTCAATACATAACAGGAGAGCTTAATAATGCAGTACAAGTTGCTTTTTAATCACTCGAAGTAGCAAAATAAAACGTATGTCATCAAAGATTGAACATATTGCATCATTGACCCATTTTTTCAATCTCCAAAAACGCCGCAAACCATTGGTATTACAGGGTTTTCAGTCCTGCTCCCAGTTGTGCCAGACGTTCTGGATGTCGTCGTTGTCCTCCAGCATGTCGATGAGGCGCTCCATGTTCTTCACGTCGCCCTCACTGGAGAGAACGATGGTGTTCTGGGGAACCATCTCAATGTCGGCGTTGACGAAGCTGTATCCCTTTTCCTCCAACGCCTTGACCACGGCGTTGAACGCATCGGGGTCGGTGGTGATCTCAAGTGCCGGACCATCGGCTTCAAAATCGGCGGCTCCGGCGTCCAGCGCGTCCATCATCACGGTATCCTCGTCCAGCTCGCCTTCCTCATTGTCGATGACGATGACGCCCTTCCGGTCGAAGGACCAGCTGACGCAACCCGGTGCGCCCATGTTGCCGTTGCATTTGTCAAAGGCGTGGCGGACATCCGGCGCGGTGCGCTGGCGGTTGTCGGTCAGGGCGTCTACGATGACGGCCACGCCGCCGGGACCGTATCCCTCGTAGGTGATGGATTCAAAGCTGTCGGTATTGCCCGCGCCCAGTGCTTTTTCGATGGTGCGTTTGATGTTTTCATTGGGCATGTTCACGGCCTTGGCCTTGGCAATAACGGTGGCCAGACGGGAGTTATTGTTGGGGTCGCCGCTGCCGCCGCCTTCCTTCACAGCCACGATGATCTCTTTGGCCACCTTGGTGAACGCCGCGGAGCGCTTCGCGTCAGCCGCGCCCTTGGTCTTTTGGATGTTATGCCACTTGGAATGTCCAGACATATGTTTATTCTCCTTTGACGTAGTATTGAATGACTTCCCGGTGGGAAGCGGATTTTTCAACGAAAAGCGTGGGGAATTTGTCCTGTAAGTAGGAGATCAGCACCTGACAGACCGGGTCCTCCGTTGGGAAATGACCCGCGTCGATTAGGTTGACGCCCTTCCCTGCCGCGTCCAAAAACGCGTGGTAGCTGAGGTCAGAGGTGACAAAGGTGTCGCACCCTGCGGCGGCCGCTGCGTCCGCGTACTCGCCGCAGGCGCCTCCGCCCACAGCCACGCGCCGCACTAACTTTCCCGCGTCGGCGTATCGCACGCCGCTGCAGCCCAGCGCCGCGGAGACCCGCGCCACAAAATCATCCAGCGCCATGGGCGCGGAGAGTTTCCCAATCCGGCCCAGACCATCCTCCAGAAACGGCCCAGGGTCCTCCAATCGCAAAGTCCGGGCCAGCACGTCGTTGACGCCGTCCTTTGCCACATCCAGATTTGTATGCATACAGATCACGCTTATATTCGCCCGTGTCAGCTTTCGCAATAGGCACCCCTGAGGTGTGTCCTCCCGCAGGGACTGCACCGGAAGCCACCGGCAGTTCATGATCGGGTGATGGGTCACAATGAGTTCACAGCCCTTGGAAGCGGACTCGTCCGCCACGGCGTCCGTGGCGTCCAGCGCCACCAGTACGCGGGTAATTTCCGCCGCAGGGTCGCCCACCAGCAATCCCACGTTGTCCCAGTCCATGGCCTCGGATTTGGGCGCGAGGTCGAACAGACTTTTTTCAATTTCAAAAGCCGTTGGCATGACGCCACTCCTCCCATAATTTCAGCAATGACTCCATAACATCCCGCAGATGGTCAGCCCTTTCCGTGTCCTCCGGGCGGCCCCCGCGGTTCAGCCCCGCCACCGCCGCCTGAAGCCGGATAATCTGCTCCACAAGATACCGTCCACCAAGTGGGTCATTGGTAAGGCACGCGCCACCGTACAGCTGTCCCAGCGACAGGCTTTGCGTCCCAGTGGAGACTCCTAGCACAGGGTACATGGTTCCCCGGTCTACAATCAGCCGCTCCCGGCGGATGGCATATCCGTTGGCATAGAGAAAGGCCCGCAGCTCCTCCGCCCGCGACTGGGGCTGGAGCAGCAGCGTATGGCTCCCGTCCTTTGTCCAGGGGGAGGCGGCGAGAATGGAAACGATATTTTCGCCCCCCAGTCCGGCGATGACCACGGTGTCCGCCTCCTGTGGACCTACCCCGACAAGACCGTCGCACTGCCGAAAGTCAATCCGGTCCAGGACGCCGTAGCGTCCGGCGGTATCGCGCCCCCGGCTTAGAGGGCCGCTGCGTAAATCGCAGGCGATGGCGGAACGGAGCCGTTCCGCCAGCGTTAGCCAGACCGGGAGATAGGCGTGGTCCGTGCCCACGTCCACTAGGGCCGCGCCCCGGGGGACCCAGTCCGCCAGCAGTTGCAGCCGGGCCGATAATTCAAGTTTTCGTCCGCTCATTCGGCACTCCACTTCCCTCCGGTCCCGCCCCACGTCGGGAATCACTCCTACTCCGCCAATCTGCGGCACAAACGGAACGCATACGGGAAACCCGTATGCGTTCTATCGGGCCTCCCTAAGTGGGAAGCCTTATTCCGCGGCCTTGTTGGCTTCCTCGTTGACCAGCGCCAGCAGTTTGTCCACGTCGATGCCGTGAACCATGCAGGCCTCCTCCACGGTCTCGCCGCGGGAAGAGGGGCAGCCCAGGCAGTGCATTCCGATGGAGAGGAAGATTGGTGCGGTCTGAGGGGCCACGTCCAGAATGTCACCGATGATGGTGTCTTTTGTAATTTCAACCATGATTTTGCCTCCAAAATTCAGTTTGTCAGGGCAGCACCGTATAATTCACGCGAAACTGCACCGTCTCATTTAAAAATTCCTAAAAGGCGGCCGCCGCAAATTGTGCAGTGCTGCCCTGAATTTTGCCACATTTAGGCGTTGTTATTATACCCTGATTTTTCTCTGATTTCAAGAGAAATTGGGGAGAAATTTCGCGCAAAGAGCCAAAATACGCTATATCACCACTGGGTTTTCCGTGGATGCTCTGCGTTCAGCCTCTTTTCGGGCTTCAGAACGGATGAAAGCGGCAAAAAATGGACAAAAAAGGAACGCCCGAAAGGGCGTTCCTTTGAGATGACTTTCGTTATCTCTGCTCCTCGCGCATCTTGGCGAAGCACTCGCTGCAATACACAGGACGGTCGGACTTGGGCTCGAAAGGAACGCGAGCCTCGCCGCCGCAGGAGGCGCAAACAGCGGTGAAATACTCCCGGGGACCGCGGGAAGCGGCCTTGCGGGCGTCACGGCAGCTCTTGCAGCGCTGGGGCTCATTCTGGAAACCGCGCTCTGCATAAAACTCCTGCTCACCGGCGGTGAACACGAACTCCTGGCCACACTCTTTGCACACTAAAGTCTTGTCTTCGTACATGATTTTTACCCTCTCTTTGAAAAGAAAAATATATTGCGTTCAGCTCTTGCTGAAATCGCCGGAAAGAAGTTGCTGTGCCACCTTACGACGGATCCGCTGCACAGCGTTATCCACGGATTTGGGGGATTTGCCCACGGTTTCGGCAATTTCCCGACAAGATAGACCGTCCAAATAATACCCCAAAATCTTCGCTTCAAACTCGGACAACTGTTTCCGGACACCAAACAAGAGACTACTCGTATGCTCCCTGTCGATCAGAAAATCTTCAGGGCTACGCAGCGTCAAATCCTGGGTGCCAAGGGTGTAGGAATCGCGGTCAAAGAAGGGTGTATCAAGAGAAACCGACTGGTTCAGAGGCATATGCTTGCCGCGGGAGGCGGCGCGCAGAACTGAAAGCAGACGATTGCGGACACAGGTTTCGGCAAAGGTGCGAAAAGAGGCTTCTTTTTCCCCGTCGTATTCCCGGACGGCTTTCATCAGCCCAATCATTCCCTCCTGCAACAGGTCCTCGCTGTCTCCGCCGATCAGAAAAAATGGACGGGCACAGGAACGAACCAAACGGGTATATTTGGAGACCAGCTGCTCTTCCGCACGGCGATCACCGCCAGCGACCTGAGCGCAGAGCTCCTCATCCGAGGGACCGTCTGCATAGGAGCGATTTAACTCTTCACATTTGCACATATGTATTATACCTTTTGAACACAAATTTTGTCAAGAGAAATCTAAAATTCGTCAAATTTTTCTTATAACTTTTATAGAATGATTGGGTGGTCCCTGTCAGACTTTCATATTCTTTACAAAATCTGCAAGTTTTTCAGCGGTCCGGTGAGCCGTGTCAGTGGTTTTAGCCTCCACCATGACACGAATAAGCGCTTCCGTTCCTGAGGGGCGCACCAGAATTCGGCCTTCGCCGCCCAAAGACTCCTCCTCCGATCTCACGGCGTCCTTCAACGCCTGAGAGGCCATGATCGCCTCCTTCACGCCCCGCTGATGGGAGACGGATACGTTCACAAGCTCCTGCGGGTATACCGCACAGACGGACACCAGCTCCGATGCCTTTTTTTCGGCCAATTTCAGAACCTGCAAAAACTGGAGGGCGGTGACCTCGCCGTCGCCGGTGGTCTCCAGTTCGGTAAAGATCGTGTGGCCGGACTGCTCGCCCCCGATGCGGTAGTCGCACCGGAGCATTTCCTCCAGTACGCTCCGATCGCCCACGTCGGTACACACCAGCTCCAGTCCGCTGTTGCGGCAGAATTCGTGGAGGCCCAGATTGCTCATCACGGTGGCGACGACCGCGTTGCCGCTGAGCTTTCCCCGGCGCTTCATGTCTGCAGCGCACACGGCCATCACCTTGTCTCCGTCGATGGTGCCGCCGGTCTCGTCCACCAGAAGGCAGCGGTCCGCATCCCCGTCGAAGGCGACGCCCACGTCGTACCGCCCCTTCACCACCGCCGCAGACAGATCCTCCAGATGGGTGGAGCCACAGCGGCTGTTGATGTTCACGCCGTCGGGCTGGGTGTGGATGAAATCCGTGTGGGCTTTGAGCCGGCCGAACAGCTCCGGCGCGGTGGCGCTGGCCGCGCCGTTGGCGCAGTCCACCAGAATGTGCAGACCCTCCAGGTCACTTTCAATCGTTCCCGCCACAAAGTCAATATAATCCCGCTTCAGCTGGCGCATCCCGTGGTGCCGTCGGCCGATTTCCTCACGGGTCCGGGATTTCATGAGCGCATCGGACAGAATCTTTTCCTCCACCCGGCGCTCCACCTCGTCGCTGAGCTTGTAGCCCTGAGCGTTGAAGACCTTGATGCCGTTGTGCTCATAGGGGTTGTGGGATGCGGAAACCACGATGCCTGCGTCTCCCCGCTCCCGCACGGTCAGGTACGCTACGGCGGGGGTGGGAATGGTCCCCAGCGGCTTGACGTCCCGATTTCCTCACGGGTCCGGGATTTCATGAGCGCATCGGACAGAATCTTTCCTCCACCCGGCGCTCCACCTCGTCGCTGAGCTTGTAGCCCTGAGCGTTGAAGACCTTGATGCCGTTGTGCTCATAGGGGTTGT
>Ga0183099_1000617_pt1 | contig 24359 bp, 23 predicted proteins | sample Biomet1_FD_127788 | JGI IMG/M metagenome (GOLD analysis project Ga0183099, IMG submission 127788) | Microbial communities from bioreactor (seeded with anoxic lake sediment) at LBNL, California, USA - Biofuel metagenome 1 | ecosystem: Engineered > Bioreactor > Anaerobic > Unclassified ...
GGGTCATCAGGGAAGGGATCGGACGGCGGCTGGCCGATTCATTGGAGACAGCCCTGGCTCTGGGCGAAGGTGTCGTCTATGTTCAGGTTGTTGACGGCGAAACACTGATGTTCAGCCAGAATTTTGCCTGTGTGGATTGTGGCATTAGCCTGCCGGAAATTGCGCCGCGCATGTTTTCCTTTAACAGCCCGTTTGGTGCCTGCCCGGCGTGTAGCGGGCTGGGCAATCATATGGAGTTTGATCTGGATCTGGTACTACCCAATCCTGAATTAAGTTTTACGGACGGATTGTTTGCGCCGCTGTCAAGCAACGCGAATTCCTATGCGATGTGCCAGATGGATGCTGTCTTAAAGAAATATGGCTATACGGTAGCTGATGCATGGACAAAAATCCCGGATAATGTCCAAAAGATTCTGCTCTACGGCTCAGGCGAGGAAAAATTCAATTATTCTTATGAAAATATGTATGGCGAATACAAGGAATATTTTTCAAGCTTTGAGGGAGTTATGCCGTTGCTCGCCCGACGTTACAGTGAGACCAATTCTGATATGATGCGCGAAGAATATGAGTCCTTTATGAGCGTAACCCCTTGTCCGGTATGTCATGGAGCACGGCTGAAACCGGAGGTCCTGGCGATCCGAATCGGTAGCAGAAATATTGATGAGGTCACGCGCCTGACAATTGCCGAGGCCAGTGCTTTTTTTCACACGCTCGAATTGTCGGAACGCGAACAAAAAATAGCGGCGCAGATTCTCAAAGAATTGCATGCCAGACTTGGTTTTTTGCTTGATGTCGGGCTGGATTACCTGACCTTGAGCCGGGCTGCCGGGACTTTATCCGGCGGGGAAGCGCAGCGCATCCGCCTGGCGACACAGATCGGTTCAGGGTTGGTCGGGGTGCTATATATTCTCGACGAACCGAGTATAGGTTTGCATCAAAGGGATAATAATCGTCTGCTCAAGACGCTGAAGCATCTGCGGGATTTGGGCAATACGCTGATTGTTGTCGAGCATGATGAAGATACGATGTATGCGGCGGATCACATCATTGACATCGGGCCGATGGCCGGTGCTGGTGGCGGTTATGTTATCGCCGAAGGCGATGTCGAAAAAATAAAATCCGTTAAGGAATCGATTACGGGACAGTATTTAAGCCGGGAAAAATTTATTCCGGTGCCGGCAAAGCGCCGCCATGGCACAGGGAACTTTGTTGAAGTCATCGGTGCAGCGGAGAATAATTTGAAGAATATCCGCGTGAAATTTCCACTGGGCGTGTTTACGGTTGTGACCGGTGTGTCCGGCAGCGGCAAGAGTACACTGGTCAATGAAATTCTCTTTAAGGGGCTGGCGGCAAAGCTCTACAGTGGCAAGGGCAAGCCGGGGATGCATAAAAAAATCGTGGGGCTTGAGCACATCGACAAGATTATCGATATTGATCAGTCACCGATTGGCCGGACACCACGTTCCAATCCGGCAACATATACGGGGCTCTTTGATACGATTCGCGAAGTATTCAGTCAGACAAATGAAGCCAAGATCCGCGGCTATAAGCCGGGCCGGTTCAGCTTTAATGTTAAGGGCGGGCGTTGTGAGGCCTGTCGCGGCGATGGCATCATCAAGATCGAAATGCATTTTTTGCCGGATGTCTATGTACCGTGTGAAGTCTGCAAAAGCGCGCGCTATAACAGAGAAACCCTGGAGGTTAAATACAAAGGCAAGACAATTGCTGATGTGCTTAATATGGTTGTTGATGAGGCCGTGGAATTTTTCCAGAATATACCAAAACTCCAACGCAAGCTGCAGGTGATTCAGGATGTCGGACTCGGCTATATCAAGCTTGGCCAGCCGGCAACAACTCTTTCCGGCGGGGAAGCGCAGCGTGTCAAGCTGGCCACGGAACTGGCGCGGCGCAGTACAGGCAAAACGCTGTATATTCTCGATGAACCGACTACCGGCCTGCATACGGCAGATATTCATAAATTGCTGGAGGTGCTGCAGCGATTGGTTGATGGCGGGGATACGGTCGTGGTAATTGAACACAACCTCGATGTGATCAAGACGGCTGATCATGTCATTGACCTTGGTCCGGAAGGTGGGGACAAAGGTGGTACGATTGTTGCTGTTGGTACGCCGGAGGATATCGTCAAGGTCCCTGCTTCTTATACGGGGCGGTTTCTCAAGCCGCTGCTGGAGGAAGATTTGTAAGCATTCGGCAGTGATTGACAGGAAAAAACGGCCCTTTAACGATTTTGTCGCTAAAGGGCCGTTTGGATTCAGGGCAAGGCAGAAAATCAGGCGTAATACATGCTGCTGTTGATCGATTCGGCGAGATTCATCTTGTCTTTGAGCTTGCGTTTTGGCGGCGTTTGCTCATAAGCCGGCAGACGTTTTTTGATGAACTGGGTATCGATATTTCCCGTCCAGAAGTAGTTGTCTTCGAGAATCCGCTTATGCAGAGAGATTGTCGTCTTGATACCCTCGATTTTAAATTCGTTGAGAGCCCGTTGCATGATTTTAATGGCATCACCGCGGGTGCGTCCATGAACGACGATTTTGGCTATCAGTGAATCATAATACGGTTCAATGGAGAGCCCGGCAGAAACGCCGCTGTCGATACGAATGCGGGGGCCGCCTGGTTCGTGGAAAAAATCAATCTTGCCCGGGGATGGCAGGAAATTGTTATCCGGGTCTTCGGCGTTGATGCGACATTCGATGGCATGACCGGTAAATTTAATATCATTTTGATTTATTTCAAGTGGTTCGCCGGCGGCGATACGGATCTGGGTCCGGACGAGGTCGATGCCGGTTACCGCTTCGGTAATACCATGCTCGACCTGGATGCGTGGATTGATTTCCATAAAGTAAAACTGATGATCGCTGAGATCAAATAAAAATTCTACGGTGCCAACATTTGTGTAATGAATGCTCTTAGCTGCTTTGATGGCCAGTGCACCGACGTAATTGCGCATATCCGGTGTCAGCGCGACCGAAGGCGATTCTTCAAGCAGTTTTTGGTTGCGGCGCTGCAGGGAACATTCGCGTTCGCCGAGATGGATGACCGTTCCGTAGTTGTCAGCTACAATCTGGACTTCAATATGGCGCGAACGTTCGATGTAGTGTTCAAAATAATAAGTGACCTTTGCCAGATCAACGATCTGCAGGATGTTTTTCAAGTCCTCTTCATTATAGGCAACAAACATCCCTTTGCCGCCACCACCAGATACCGGTTTTAAGATGACTGGATAGCCGACCTTAGCGGCAGATTTGATTGCTTCTTTGGCCGTTTTCAGCGGGTCGCTGCCACGGGACATCGGAATGCCAGCAGCTTCCATTGCGGCGCGGGCCACATCCTTGTCGCCGACCTGGCGGATGGTTTCTGCCAGCGGGCCAATCCAGACGAGTCCGGCAGCCGTTACTTTTTCCGCAAAGTCAGCATTTTCCGAGAGGAAGCCGTAGCCGGGATGAACTGCCTCAGACTTTGTTGCCCGGGCCGCCTCAAGAATGGCATCCATGTTGAGATAGCTTTGCGCTGCATCGGCCGGCCCGATGTTGTAGGAAAGATCAGCAAGCTGTACATGCATGGCATTTTTATCAGCATCTGAATATACAGCTACTGTTTCAATTCCTAGTTCCTGACAAGCGCGGATGACGCGCACTGCGATTTCGCCGCGATTGGCAATGAGTACTCGGTTAAACATAAATATACCTCCTAAGGGCTGTGTGCAGCCGTTTGCGATTTACCGCGCTTGGCGGCAATACATTTTTGAATCAGTATGGCATATCAGCAGCATATATGAAAGAATGCATTCTACATGCTATATTGATTATTAAATCATTAACAAAGTTTATAGTCAAGCAAAACACAGAAGAAATTTTCAATGTTTATGCTCAAATTAAACAATTACAATTTTAACATATAACTATGCCTAAAAGCAATAATAAAATCAGGCTATTGCGATGATATCGTAAATGAATAATGAATACAAAAAACAAATTAAGAACCGTATAATACGCTGCCCGGCCTGACTTTTCTTTAAGATAAGGCGGACCAGCGACTTGTTTTTTTTTATATCCTTTGTGTATAATAGGAGAATGAAAGACGGTGTGATATGACGGAGATCGTGCAAGAGAAGCTGGAGTTGCTGCCAAACAGTCCTGGCGTCTATATAATGAAGGATGAGCAGGGGCGGATTATTTATGTCGGCAAGGCCGTAATTCTCAAAAATAGGGTGCGCCAGTATTTTCAAAACAGCAGGAACCATTCAGCCAAAGTCAAGGCTATGGTGGCAAAGATTGCTGATTTTGAAACGATAATTACCGGTTCGGAAATTGAGGCGCTGATCCTTGAGTGTAATTTGATAAAGCAGCATCGGCCGCGGTACAATATCAGTCTGAAAGATGATAAAACATATCCCTATATAAAGGTGACTACAACGGAGCCATATCCGCGGGTGCTTATTACCCGGCGGGTTGTAAAAGATGGTTCGCGCTATTTCGGGCCTTATACGGATGCGGGAGCTGTGCATGCAACACTGAAGCTGCTGCGGCGGCTCTTTCCGTTGCGTAGCTGCCGGCAGATGACATCACAGCGGCCCTGTCTTGAATACCATATCAAGCGCTGTCTGGCCCCTTGCACCGGCAAGGTGGACGCACAGGAATATGCCGCTATGATTCGCTCTGTCTGCTTTTTCCTCGAAGGCCGCAGTGAAGCGGTGGAAAAAGATTTGGAACAGGGCATGGACGCAGCTGCGGAAGACTTTGCCTTCGAACGCGCCGCCAGACTCCGTGATCAGCTGACGGCTGTGCGAAAAATACGGGAAAAGCAAAATATTGTGACCGGTTCGGGGGATCAGGATGCCATTGGGCTAGCGCGGAGTGATCAAGGAGTATGTATACAGGTTCTTTTGATCCGGGGGGGGAAGATGGTTGGCGGAGAACATTTTATGATGAACGGCAGTGAGGATGAAGCGGATACGTCAATCCTAACAGCTTTTATGAAACAGTATTATGATCGAGCCACATTTGTCCCGCGGGAGATTTTGCTGCCACTGGAAATTGATGAGAAAATTCTGATTGAAGCCTGGTTGAGTGAAAAAAAGGCGGTTAAGGTTGCTTTGGAACAGCCCCGGCGGGGTACGAAGAAGGATATTGTCGTCATGGCGGCCAACAATGCTGAAAAGTATTTGGCCGATGCGGCGATAAAACTGGAACGGCGCCGTGGCACAAACGACGGGAGCGGTCGAGGACCTCGGGCGTTACCTCGGGCTTGCCGCTTTGCCACGCCGCATGGAATGCTTTGATATTTCACATATTCAGGGATCGGAAACGGTAGCTTCCATGGTAGTCTTTGAAGATGGGGTGCCGAAGAAATCTGCTTACCGGCGGTTTAAAATTAAGAGCACGGAAGGCAAGCCGGATGATTTTTTGTCGATGCGCGAGGTGACCTCGCGCCGTTATGGCAAGGCAGATGTTGAGGATATGCCGGACCTGATCATCATTGACGGCGGGAAAGGGCAGCTCAGTTCGGCGCTTGAGATTATCCGTGGGGCCGGACACCTTGAGGTACCTGTTGTCGGGCTGGCCAAGCAGTTTGAATACATTTTTCGCGAGCAGGAATCGGAACCGGTTATTTTGCCGCGCAATTCACCGGCACTTTTTCTGGTGCAGCGCATTCGTGACGAGGCACATCGCTTTGCCATTACGTATCATCGGCAGCTGCGCGGCAAGCGGAATCTTGTGTCCGTACTCGATCATGTCAATGGAATTGGGCCGAAACGACGTCAGTTGTTGTGGAAACATTTTGGTACCCTGGAAAAGATAAAACAGGCTTCGGTCAATGAAATGGCGGCACTGCCGGGGATGACGGTGCCGGCGGCTCAGGCTGTTTATAATTTTTTTGCGGCCAGGGAAAAGATGAAAATTTAGTTTGTATTTGATATTCAACTATTATAGAAGGGGTTATGTATGAAATTAATAGATTTGCACGTCCATTCTACAATTTCTGACGGAAGCTATACACCGGCAGAAGTTGTTGCTTTAGCAAAAAAGAAAGGGCTTTCGGCACTGACGCTGACCGACCATGAATCGACAGCCGGTAATGCCGAAGCAGGCGCTGAAGCAGCTAAAATTGGAATTGACTTCATTCCTGGAATGGAGATGACAGTTGATTACAGAGGGCATGAACTGCATGTTGTCGCTATGGGATTTGAGGAAGAACAGCCTGAATTTAAAAAGCTCTATACGAAAATCCGCCAGACAAAAGAGGCCAGGATGGAGGATTTGATCGCCGGCATTGCCGAGCGCAACGTGAAGATTTCGCCGGAGCTCGTTGAACCGTTCCGAGGAACGGATCAGATTGACCGTTATGCGATTATGCGCTATCTGCTGTCGCTTAACATCTGTAGCGGCGTGGAAGATATCTGGCATGATTACATCAATCCGGTGATCGCCGAGCTTGATCTTGAACATCATGTGACGGCGGCGGAAGCTCTGCCGGCAGTGCGGGCGGCCGGCGGAATTACTTCTTTAGCCCATTTTCATAAGCGGCTGGGACTGCGAGCCCTTGTCCGTGAGGCTCAGGATGAAGCGCTCGGAGAACTCCATTCCCTGGGACTTGATGGCATGGAAGCCTATTATCCAAGCTATAGCGAGGATGATAGGGTATTTGCCGCGGCCATGTTGGAAAAACATGATATGATGCCAACCGGTGGTACGGATTTTCATGGCGGGAATCGGCCGGAAGTTGAGCTTGGCCATGGCATTGACGGCAATGTTGCTGTGCCCTATGATTTTTTTGCGCAGATCCGCCAGCGGTGTCGAGCCTGAGTGAGATGGAAAATTCAGAAATTTTTTCAGAAAACTCTTGTCAGTAAGGAAAAATATGTTAATATAGGTATAGAAGAAATCTTTTTTTGCGAAGGGAGTTTTTGATTATGAAAAAATGGATCTGTAGTGTTTGTGGCTGGATTTATGATGAAGAAGTCGGTGATCCGGAATATGATCTCGACGGCGGAGTTGCCTTTGCAGATTTGCCGGAGGACTTTGTCTGTCCAGTATGCGGCGTAGGCAAAGACGAATTCGAAGAAGAGGCATGAGAGAAGGGGCGGCAAGACCGCCCTTTTTTTTGAAAAGCAATAGCAGAAAATTCGAACAAATTGATAGCAGGTATAAAAACTATAAATAAAATTAATGTTAAAATAAAACGCAGACAATATTCATTGATTTTTTCAAGTGTCTTTGTTATAATTTACACGTACATAAGCTGCATTTCCAATTATGGGGAGCAGTGGAAGGCGTCGCATTCCCTTGTTTTATAGGGCATGTTGTGTGCCTTAAATTAAAGGAGGGTCATTTATTTATGAAAGTTACAGTTGTTGGAGCAGGTAACGTAGGCGCTACGGTTGCCAATGTCGTTGCAATGAAAAATTTTGCAAGTGAATTAGTTTTACTCGATATCAAAGAGGGCGTGTCCGAAGGTAAAGCAATGGACATGATGCAGACTGCACACATGCTCAACATTGATACGAAGATCACTGGTGTTACAAACGATTATAAAGCAACGGCTGGTTCTAAAGTTGTCATCATCACTTCCGGCATTCCGCGTAAACCTGGCATGTCGCGTGAAGATCTGATTGGCACAAACGCTAAAATCGTAAAAAGCGTTGTAGACCAGGCTTTGGAATACTCTCCGGAAGCTATTTTTATCATTATCTCGAATCCTATGGATGCGATGACTTATTTGACTTTGAAAGACAGCAAACTTCCGCGTGAACGCATTATCGGTCAGGGCGGCATGCTCGACAGCAGCAGATTCAGATATTATATCGCCGAAGCTCTCAATGCAGCAGGTATTCCGGCTACAATCACGGATATCGATGGCATGGTTATCGGTGGTCACAGCGATAAGACAATGGTTCCACTCGCAAGCTACGCTACATACAGAGGTGTGCCTATTTCCCAGTTCCTTGATCAGGCTGCCATTGATGATGCCGTAGAAAAAACGAAAGTTGGCGGTGCTACACTCACAGGCCTCCTCGGAACATCCGCTTGGTATGCACCAGGTGCTGCATCGGCAGCCCTTGCTGAAGCTATCTGCACGGATTCCAAGAAAATGATTCCTTGCTGCGTATGCCTTGATGGTGAATACGGCGAAAAAGATCTTTGCATCGGTGTACCGGTTATCCTCGGTGAAAATGGTCTTGAAAAAATTGTTGAGATTGAACTCAATGAAGCAGAAAAAGCAAAATTCGACGAAAGCGTTGCCGCTGCCCGTCATACGAATTCCCTGCTTGGCGATGCTTTAAAATAATTAATTCCTGGAGAATCGCTGCAAAATTTATTTTGCAGCGATTTTTTTATTTTGTGCTCAGCTTGGCGCAATCCACAAAAATATTGCTTTTTTTTGAAAACATGAGAAAATAGAGTAGTTGGCAGGTCCGCCAGCGATTTTTGATAGTTTGGGGGCAAAACAATGGCAATAAAATTGTTTGTAACAGATTTGGACGGAACTTTGCTCGATGAAAATCACATGGTTTCCGATGAAAATAGAGCAGCTGTTCAGGCGGCGGCGGCGCAGGGCGTAACCGTGACGATCGCCACTGGCAGGATGTATGCTTCGGCTTTGCCGTATGCCCGGCAGCTGGGGGTGGATGTACCGATCATCACGTATAATGGCGCTTTGATAAAATCCGTCAGTGGAGAGGTGCTGTTTGAATCTTATCTTGAACCGAAGGCCGTTACGGCAGTCCTTGATTACTGCCGCAAGGCGCAGTGGTTTGTGCAGCTTCATCGCGGCGATAACCTGTATTTCAGAGAATATACCGATAAGGCAGTGGAATATGAAGCTCGTGCCGGCCTCAAGGGGGAAGTCTGCGGGGAAGGTGTTTATGATCGTACCGAAGGAGTCGCAAAGATGATTATCATCAGTGATACGGAAGCCCAGTCGGATGAGGTTGTAAGGGAAATTAACCGGGATTTTGCTGGATGCGTATTTGCCGTCAAATCGTTGCCACTTTATGTTGAAATCTTGCGTCCGGGAGTTAACAAGGCGACAGCGTTGGAGCGATTGCTAGAAAAAATGGCACTGACCCGAGGCGAGGTTATGGCCATTGGCGATTCTAATAATGATCTGCCAATGCTGCTGGCAGCAGGCTGCAGCGTAGCGATGGGAAATGCTAATGATGATGTAAAAGCAGTATGCGATTATGTTACGGCCGATTATAAAAACAGTGGTGTGGCTAAGGCTATTCGCGATTATGTACTACAGGCGTAAAGGAGGAGCTCCGATGGCAATAAAGCTGGTGGCAATGGATCTTGACGGGACATTGCTCAATTCTAAAAAGCTTATATCTGAGCGCAATCTGAAAGCCTTGCAGGCAGCAAAAGCGCGGGGCGTATATATTACGCTGGCCACAGGCCGCATGTATATGGCAGCTGCTTATTTTGGCGGACTTATCGGGGCGAATGCGCCGCTGATCTGCTGTAATGGTGCTCATGTGCAGGCTTATGATGCTGAACAACCGGTGTTCATGAAACTGCATGATGATAATATTGCGAAAGAGATTTTGGCGCTGTGCCGCCAAAATGACTGGTATGTACAGTGGTATGTCGGCGATCAGATTTATGCAATCGATTTTCGCCCGGAAATGTTTGCTTCGTATAAAACCGTAGAAGGTTTTGTCGTACAGGCAGTTGGCGAAAAATATCTGCCTTATGTTCATGATGTAATCCAAATCGTTGTTCGTGACCGGGATGGCAAAGTTGCCCAGATCGCCGGAGAAATCAAAGCGAGATTTAACGGAAAGATCGATGTGCAGCAAAATACAGGCTACAGTGTCGATCTGACGCCGCCAGGCATAACCAAGGCAGTCGGCATTGAGGCACTGCGGCTTCACTTAGGGATTGATCGCGATGAAATCATGGTATGCGGTGATGCCGATAATGATCTGGCGATGCTTGAATATGCCGGACTTAGTGTTGTCACTGAAAATGGACTGCCGGAGGCAAAGGCTTTGGCCGATTTTGTGACCGCCAGCTGCGATGCCGACGGAGTTGGCCGGGCAATTGAAAAATATATATTGCAGGGCTGATGGAACCAGGTTTGCAGTTTATACAGGATTGTCCTATAATATTAGATAACTTTAAGGACCTGCGATGGAGGTGGCAGAATGGATGATTTTCAATTAGTTATCGTTACCGGAATGTCCGGCGGCGGAAAGACACTTGCATACCGCTGCATGGAAGATTTGGGCTATTTTTGTGTGGATAATCTACCACCGGTATTTATTCCTAAATTTGCGGAGCTTTGCGCGCATTCCGCCGGACATGTGAAAAAAGTTGTGCTGATTGTCGATACCCGCAGCCGGGAGTTTTTCGGCACGTTTGTTCATGTCCTTGAGCAAATGGATCGCGATAACCAGCCATACGAACTTTTGTTTATGGATGCCTCTGATGAGGCGATCATCCGTCGCTATAAGGAAACACGTCGCCGCCATCCGATGGCACCGGGTTCCCGTATCAGTGAGGGGATCAGCCGGGAACGTGACCGTTTGGCAACGGTGCGCAATAAGGCTACCTATATCATTGATACGTCTGAACTGAAAAAAGAGGATTTGAAAGCCAAATTGGTGACCCTGTTTGGAAATTTGCCGACAGAGCAGATGGGCATCAATGTCCTGTCATTTGGTTTTAAGTTTGGCATGCCAATTGATGCTGATATGGTTTTTGATGTGCGTTTTTTACCCAATCCTTTCTACATTGAAGCTATGCGTTATCGGAGCGGAGAAACGCCGGAAGTGGCTGAGTACATTCATCAGTGGCCGATTACGCAGCAATTCGAAGAAAAACTTGACGACATGATAGAATTTCTTGTGCCGCAGTATATCAAGGAGGGTAAGAGCCAACTGGTTCTTGCCGTTGGGTGCACGGGCGGTATGCACCGCTCGGTTTATATTGCCCGGCACATCGCTAATTTTCTAAAAAGCCGCGGCTATCTCGTCAATGTGGAACACCGCGATCTCTTGAAAAACAAGCTCATTGGCTTGCCTAAAGCGGAAGATTAACCGGAGCGAGGGGAAAATATGCATTTATTGAAGTGGCTGTATCCTGGAATGCGTTTTAAGCGCTGGCTGTTTTTGTTTGCTGCTGGTGTCATCATGGTCAGTCTGGGAATGGCTGTTATTTTTAACTACAAGTACATTGATAATATTGAAGAAGCGATCTTTCGGACGGTATATCTTTGGACCGGAACGTATAATTATATGGTGACGACGATTGTCGGGGCCGCCGTGGTAGCTGTCGGCAGCATAATCATGCTGCTGGCAACCAGGATGATTATACGCTCTGTCATTAATGTGCTCTTGCCGGATAATTCGGATAAGTTGGTGGATCTTATTTATGAGAAACGCAAACTAAACCGCGGTCCGGCAGTGACTGTTATTGGCGGCGGAACCGGCCTGTCGGTGCTGCTGCGAGGCATAAAAGAGGCAACCAGCAATGTGACCGCGGTTGTCACGGTTGCTGACGACGGCGGGTCTTCCGGCCGCTTGCGTGCCGAGCTGGGCATTATTCCGCCAGGCGATTTGCGTAATTGCCTGGTTGCTTTGGCCGATACCGAGCCGTTGATGGAAAAACTCTTTCAGCATCGTTTCGGCGGGAGCAGTGAACTGGCTGGTCATAGCTTTGGCAATTTGTTTATTGCGGCAATGGCTGAAGTTACCGGTGATGTTGAACAGGCACTGAAGGAATCCAGCAAGGTACTGGCCGTCAAGGGCCGGGTATTGCCAGCAAGCACGGCGGAAGTCCGGCTTGATGCGATGATGGAGGATGGCTCCGTCGTCAAAGGGGAATCCCAGATTCCGCTGGTGCATAAGCGGATTAAACGGGTACAACTCCATCCTTCTCATGTGGCACCAGTTGAGTCCTCACTTGAGGCCTTAAAAACAGCAGATGCCATTATTCTGGGGCCGGGTAGTCTGTATACGAGCATTATGCCGAATCTGCTCGTTGACGGCATGGCCGAGGCCCTTTGCCAGAGCAAGGCGGTTAAAATTTATATCTGTAATGTCATGACCCAGCCTGGTGAGACCGATGGCTATACTGCTTCTATGCATGCAAAGGCGATCCTCGACCATGCGGGCGTGGGGGCGATTGATTATGTACTTGTCAACTCAGCTCCAATATCACCGGCCATGCAGGAGTATTATGCCGCGAAGGGTGCCCTGCCGGTTGAAGTTGATGAAGAGGAACTAAATGCCCTGGGAGTAGGCTTTGTAAAAGCGGATATCATCAGCGAAACCGATGTGATCCACCATGATCCGGATAAACTATCGCATAATGTGATGAAAATGGTTTACACATTAAAGGCAAATGCCAACGTAAAGGACTATTATATAACCGGCAATAAATTGAAATAAAGGATGAATAAACATGTCGTCATTTGCGGCTGAAGTGAAAAATGAACTCGCGCGGCTGATGTATGCAGACGATTGCTGCAAGCTGGCAGAGCTTGCGGCATTGCTGCGCATGAGTGCGGTCATTACGCTTGGCGGAAAGCGCAGTCTTGGACTGAACTTTACGACTGAAAATGCAGCTGTGGCCCGTAAAGCACTCACGCTTTTAAAGGAATGCGGCGGGGCAGTACGCACAGAGGTTATGGTCAGCCGGTCACGGCGCCTGAAGAAAAACAACAGCTACTGCGTTAAGGTGGTGCCGTCTGTTGCGGTGGGCGAATTGCTCGAAAAGCTAGGCCTTATGCACAATACGAGTCTTAATATGGGCAGTGACAGTGCTATTTTGCGCCGGCAATGCTGCCGCAGGGCTTATCTGCGGGGAGCTTTTCTAGGTGGTGGTTCGGTAAACCGCCCGGAAGGCAGCTATCATCTGGAACTTGTTACGGGCAGCTATCCTTTTGCCGAACTGCTGCTGTCCTTGTGTCATAAGTTTTACTTGTCAGCCGGTATCACGGACAGGAAAAATGATTACATCGTCTACATCAAGGAAAGTGATGCGATCATGGATTTTCTGGGAATGATGGGAGCCGAAACAGCCTTGACGGCATTTGAAGTTGCCCGCAATTTGAAGGAAGTGCGCAACCAGGTAAATCGTTTGGTCAATTGTGAAACGGCCAATTTACAAAAGACAGTAAATGCCGCGGTGCGTCAGACGGAAGTTATTCATCTTTTGGCCGGGAAAATAGGCCTTGAGCAGTTGCCAATTCCTCTTCAAGAGGCGGCTAAAGCGCGCTTGAATCAGCCTGATGCGACTTTGCTGGAACTTGCCCGCTCATTGGGAATTGGCAAGTCGGGGATGAACCACCGGCTGCGCAAACTTGAAAAAATAGCATGGGAAATAACCGAAGGTGAACAATTGTGAAATTGAAAAAAATAGGGAAGTTTTTAAGTGCGGTACTGGCCATAGGATTCTTGATTGCGGTTTATACGGCTTTCAATCCGCCAGCCGGGGTGCTGGTGCTTGAATACCATATGGTCAATGATCAGGAAGATGACGTTTGTGCCGTGACGACAGCTGATTTTAAGCAGCAGCTGGATTATCTCGCGGAACAGGGATATCAGCCGATTTCTTTGCTTGATTTTATGAAGGCCAAAAAAGGGAAATTTACGTTACCGGAAAAACCGGTTGTACTGACTTTTGATGACGGATATATTGACAACTATACTGTATTGCTGCCGATTCTCGAGGAGCGCCAGCTCAAAGGAACTGTCTTTATGGTGACCAATGCAATTGGCCAGGACGGGTATCTTTCCTGGGGACAATTGCGTGAAATGCAGGCGCGTGGAATGGAAATCGGCAGTCATACGGCGAATCATCTCCCCCTTGACGGGATGAACCAGGCGCAAATAGAAGATGAAATAAAATTATCAAAGCTGATCCTGGAGTGGAACGGCATACATACGGTGTATTTTCTTTCTTATCCAAATGGAATTTACAATGATACTGCCGTTAAGGCATTGGCTGACAGTGAATATCTGGGGGCAGTAACCGGACATGCCGGCTATAATGCCTTTGCCACGGATACGTATCTGCTGCAGCGGGTTAATATCCCGCGGCCGCACTTTGGTTTGCTCGAATTTAAACTGCGTTTGTTAAAAGCTCAGATTTATACAAAGCTAGGAATTTTACAGCATATTATATAATGGGGGGCTAGAAAGCTGCGTTTGATTTTTATCATGGCAGCGATATTATACGATGAAATTTACAGTAAAACTGCTAACATGCTTTACGGTTTCCTGCTTGCTTGCGGCCTCTTTTTCACTGGCAGAGGCACGTAAACCGCAGTCGGAATCAACAAAGACACTCCCGGTCAACAAGCCGGCAGCCGCCAAAACCTTGCCAGAGGGTTTTAACACCATGAAGCAATGGCCGGTAAAATCAGCTGAGACAAGTGGCACGCTGATCTTTTCGGATAGTCCGGAAACGGTAAAACAGGATGGGATTCTCTACAGTGATGTCGTTGAAGGAAAATCTCGTATCTTGTATTATCATCTGAACGGGACCACTGAAGATAAAAAAGTAGTGGTTATCCTGGAAAACATGTCAGCCGATGATAGCTTTGTCGCAATCACCCGCGGCGGGATCGGTGGTCCGAGTGAGGATTATCTCGATGTTGGGAAGGCTACCCAGACAGAATACTTTCAAGCGCCGAAGCTTGATAAAATCTATTTGGCCGCGCGGGGCAAGCGCATTCTCGACAGCCGTATGAGCGCGACGGTGGTCGCTCCGGGCAAGCTTGTTTACGGCGTATTTGATTTTACAACCAAGGTCCGGTCAAGGTTCCGTTGTGATGCTGCCGGCCACGGAGGATCCGCTGACCTTTGTCAGCAAGGCACGAGTTTTGCCAGCTGATGAACACCGGCTGCGCGGGACGTTTGCCGGAATGGATCGCTTTGTGACCAGTGACCGGATGTATGATCCGCAAAAAGATGGTGTGGTATATTTTTCCCTGGCCGATGACAAAAATGATCTTTACCGGATTGGTGTTGATGCCACGGATGGCAGTATCGTAAAGAATTATGGCAATTACGGGGTACTATATTCCATTCATATTCCGACCCGCGGTACGGATAAGACCAGGTACTTTCTTAAGCCCTGCGGCGGAGTGTATGCCGGCGTGGTGACAGCCCGCACCGGCTGGAATGCCGATAAGAGCATTATCCCGACTCCGAAAAATAAGACTTTTTTCGGTGAGAATGCGAAACAGATGGATTTGGCTGATTTAGGCGTTTACAACAACATCAATTCGATGTGGTTTGAGTTTTCGCCGCCGGGGGCATCGAACCTGCCGGTTGAATTCATTTTAATGCCGGCCGAATAGAGCGCACTTGCTTCCTTGGTGGAAAAAGGATAAAATAGAGAAAGTAAGTATTATTATGCAATGAGGAGGATTATGATATGAAGCACATTAAGACGGTTAACAAACCTTCCTTGCAGAGTACGGTTAAGACCGGCGGCTGCGGCGAATGCCAGGCATCCTGCCAGTCCGCTTGCAAAACATCTTGCACAGTGGGAAACCAAGTCTGCGAAAAATAAGCACGGCAAAAAAAGGGCTGTCTCATACAGCCCTTTTTTCATGCGGTGATGAGAAGCCTGCTGTTGCAGGTTAAAGATAAAGTGAAAGCAGGGCGAAGAAGAAAAATGAAAGCAAAAATACATAAATTTTATCAAAATGGCATGTACATTCTGCTCGACGTCAACAGCGGCGCCGTACATGTTGTTGACAAAATGATTTATCAAATCATGGATACCTTTGACGGGACCAATGATGCGGCTGTAATGGCGAAACTGGCAGACAGCTATAAACAGGAGGAACTGGCGGAGGCGCTGGAAGAATTGCACAAATTGATAGAAATGCAGCAGCTGTTTGCCCCGGATATCGATGTTCCGCCGACTTTTAAAGAAGAGGGACTGGTTAAATCCCTGTGCCTGATGGTTGCGCATGACTGTAATCTTCGCTGTAAGTATTGTTTTGCCGATACTGGTGATTTTGGCCACGACCGGGAGCTGATGTCCAAGGAAGTCGGGGAAGCTGCCGTTGAATATATCCTCAAAAACAGTGGGCCGCGCCGTCACTGCGAGATCGATTTTTTTGGTGGGGAACCATTGATGAATATGCCCGTTGTCGAGCATGTCGTCAGCTATGTGCGTAAGCGTGAACAGGAAACCGGTAAAATCTTTAAACTGACGCTGACGACAAACGGCGTGTTGCTCAATGATGAACGGATCAAGTACTTTAATGACAACAATATCAGCCTGGTACTGAGCCTTGACGGACGCAAAGAAGTGCATGACAATATGCGCCCGAATGTTGGCGGCAAGGGATCTTATGATACAGCGCTGAAAAACTTCCAAAAAACTGTTGCGTCGCGTAATGGCGACAATTATTATTTGCGCGGTACCTATACGGCCAGCAATCCTGATTTTACAGCGGATGTGCTTGATATGGCGGATCAGGGATTTGATGTTCTGTCGATGGAACCGGTTGTGCTGAAGGATTCGCCATATGGATTTGGTGAAGAAGATCTGCCTAAATTGTTTGCCGAGTACGATAAGCTTACAGAGGCGTATCTCAAACGACGCCAGGAAGGCAAGGGCTTCTTTTTCTTCCACTTCAATATGGATTTAAGCAATGGGCCATGTGTGGCCAAACGCCTGAGTGGCTGTGGCGCCGGGCATGAATATTATGCTGTGGCTGCCAACGGCGACATGTATCCCTGCCACCAGTTTGTCGGCCGGGAAAAGTATATCCTCGGTGATATCTTCCATGGCATCCGTGACAAAGCGATGCCGAAATATTTCAGGGAATCCCATGTGCTGAATAAGGAAAAATGTGTGGATTGCTGGGCCAGTTTTTTCGGCGGCGGTGGCTGTCATGCCAATGCGGATCTGTTTCATGGTGATATCCGCCAGCCATACGAAGTCGGCTGCGAACTTCAGAAAAAACGCCTTGAATGTGCCCTGGTGGTACAGTCAAGTATGGCACTGGAATAAAATAAGGGTCTGGAAATTAAATGTGTTTCCAGGCCCTTGTTTTATATATTTTTTATTGTAAAATTTTAAGCAGGAGTTTTAAAACTTATGCGGAAGTAATTAAAAGTCAGTGTATATTAAAGACTAATGGTTTGATAAATATTTTATATCAAAAAGTTACTTTTAAGTTAATTTTTTACAGTTGGAAGAAGCCGGTAATTTTGGGGAAAAACATTGACAATTGAGACAAATTTATTGTATTATAAGCAACGGGATAACAAATAAACCGGTGGGATGAAAAGAACCCCAGAGGCAGTGGGACGTGAGAATTTGGAGAGCATTGTAGGTTTACAGCAGAAGATTATACCAGAAATGCGTGATCTTTTGGAAAAACGATATGAGCTCTTGAAACACATCAGCTATCATGGGCCCATTGGTCGCAGGGCGCTGGCGGCACAGATGGATCTTTCGGAGTCTGGCATCAGAAATGATATCAGGACTTTGAAGGAGACGGGAATGCTCGAGATGTCTCTGCTCGGCGTGACGGTTACACCGGCAGGCCGTGAAGTTATTGCCAAACTTCGTCGCTATGTAAATGCGATGCATGGACTGTTGGCGACGGAGCGTGATCTTGAACAGAAACTGGCAATCCCGATGGTTAAAATTGTCCCGGGTGACAGTGAAAAGGAAGAGTGTGTGCTCCAGGAACTGGGACGCGTTACAGCTCGTGTTCTTGACAATCTGCTAAAACCGGGCATGGTCGTCGCCGTTAGCGGCGGGTCGACAATGGCTGCTGTAGCGGGCGCTGTCAGAGGGCGAATGCCCGATATACTCGTAGTACCGACGCGCGGCGGACTTGGCGAACAGGTGGAACGCCAGGCGAATTCCGTAGCGGTGGCGATGGCGGGGAATCTCGGGGGCAACTATCGTTTGCTGCATATTCCGGAAGGGATAAACGATGCGGCGATGCGTTCAATCCGCGATATGGATTCGAGCATTGGTGAGATAGAAGCACTGATTCAGTCCGCAGATATTCTAATTCACAGCATCGGCCGGGCCGATGTGATGGTACATAGAAGAAATCATGCTCCGGAGGTTGCAAGTGATATCTGCAGCCGGGGAGCTGGCGAAGCATTAGGACATTATTATTCCGCAGATGGAGAATGTATTCATACGTATTCGACAAATGGGTTTCGCCTGGATAATCTGGCGGGGATAGGCAAGACGATAGCCGTAGCTGGTGGCAAGCAAAAAGCCGCCGCTGTTGTTTCAGTCATCAAGGCAAATAGCCGTGATGTCCTGGTTATCGATGAAGCCGCTGCCAGGGCTATTCAGTTGATAATACAAGCTGAGGGATCTCAGAAAACTTTTTAAAAATTTTAGGGGGTATTTTCACGATGGCAGTAAAAGTAGCTATTAATGGTTTTGGACGTATTGGTCGTCTCGCATTCAGACAGATGTTTGGTGCAGAAGGGTATGAAGTTGTTGCAATCAATGACTTGACTAGCCCTAAGATGCTCGCACATTTATTGAAATACGATTCCTCCCAGGGCAGATACGCATTAGCTGATTCAGTATCCGCCAGCGAAGATTCCATTACTGTTGATGGAAAAACAATCAAAATCTATGCAGAAAAAGATGCTGCAGATTTACCTTGGGGCGCACTCGACGTAGACGTAGTTCTCGAATGCACAGGTTTCTACACTTCCAAAGAAAAAGCTTCTGCTCACATCAAAGCAGGCGCAAAGAAAGTTGTTATCTCCGCTCCGGCAGGCAACGACCTTCCGACAATCGTATTTGGCACGAATCATTCGGTTCTTAAAGCCAGCGATACAGTTATTTCCGCAGCATCCTGCACAACGAACTGCTTAGCTCCGATGGCAGATGCGCTCAATAAATTAGCTCCGATCCAGAGCGGTATCATGGCTACAATCCATGCTTACACTGGCGATCAGATGACTCTTGATGGCCCGCAGAGAAATGGCGATCTCAGAAGATCCCGTGCTGCAGCAATCAACATCGTGCCGAACTCCACTGGTGCTGCTAAAGCTGTAGGCCTCGTGCTTCCAGAACTTCAGGGCAAACTCATCGGTGCTGCTCAGCGCGTTCCGACTCCGACTGGTTCCACAACTCTTCTCTTCGCTGTAGTAAAAGGCGCAGTTACTGTTGATGAAATCAACGCTGCTATGAAAGCTGCTGCTACAGAATCTTATGGCTATACAGAAGAACAGCTCGTATCCAGCGATATCGTTGGCATGAGATTCGGTTCCCTGTTTGATGCTACACAGACTTTGGCTATGCCGATCGGTGATGGCAATACACAGGTACAGGTTGTATCCTGGTATGACAACGAAAACAGCTACACGAGCCAGATGGTTCGCACAATCAAGTACTTTGCTGAACTTGCTTAATACGTAAGATCTCTAGAGGTCCGGCCTTTGTTTGGGCCGGGCCTGTTTTAATACAGGGAGGGTTCAATATGAATAAGAAAACGATAAAAGACATTGATGTGAACGGCAAAAAAGTCTTTATCCGTGTGGACTACAATGTTCCAATGGATGAAAACCTCAACATCACCAACGATAAAAGAATCACGGCAACTTTGCCGACGTTGAACTATCTGCTCGAACAAAATGCGGCAATTATTATTGCCTGCCATTTGGGCCGTCCGAAAGGCGAACGCGTAGCGAAATTCTCCGTAAAGCCAGTTGTTGCCCGTTTGTCCGAGCTCCTTGGCCGTGAAGTAAAATTCGCTGAAGATTGCGTGGGGGAAGTTGCAGAAAAAGCTGCCGCTGACTTAAAACCAGGCGAAGTTCTTTTGCTGGAAAACCTTCGCTATCACAGTGAAGAAGAAAAAAATGATCCTACATTCTCTAAACAGCTTGCTTCCCTTGCTGACGTAGCGGTTAATGACGCCTTTGGCGTTTCTCATCGTGCGCATGCTTCGGTTGAAGGCATTACCAAACATGTGGAAATGGTTGCCGGTTTCCTGATGGAAAAAGAAATTAAGTTCATCGGGCAGACCCTCGCCAATCCGCAACATCCGTTTGTTGCTATCATCGGTGGGGCCAAGGTATCCGATAAAATTGGTGTTATTGACAATATGATCGATAAAGTCGATACAATCATCATTGGCGGTGGCATGGCTAACACTTTTAATGCAGCGAAAGGCTATGGCGTAGGCAAATCTCTCTGCGAAACAGATAAATTTGAACTGGCACTCAGCCTGCTCAAAAAAGCGGAAGCAAAAGGCGTTAAAGTCGTTCTGCCGGTAGATGTTGTCATTGCCGATAAATTTGCTGCAGATGCCAATACGAAAATTGTACCGGCTGATCAGATTGATCCGGAATGGATGTCGCTTGACAGCGGCCCTAAAACGACAGAACTTTACCAGGCGGCCCTCAAAGATGCGAAAACAGTTGTCTGGAACGGACCAATGGGGGTATTTGAATTTGATGCCTTTGCCAAAGGAACGGAAGCTGTAGCAAAAGCTGTGGCGGATTCTGCGGCTATCAGCATTGTTGGCGGCGGCGATTCCATCTCTGCCCTCAAGAAAACTGGCTTGTCGGATAAGATCACGCACATCTCTACTGGTGGCGGGGCAACTCTTGAATTCCTCGAAGGCAAAGTGCTTCCGGGAATTGCAGCTATCGCTGATAAATAATATCTGATAAAATATTGTTCAGAGAATAAAATAAAAAGTTAAAACCTCTGCCAGGCCAGCTCTAGGGTGCTGACCGATCGTGGTACAGCTGCTCTGGGGGCTGGCTTTAGGCCGGGGAAAATGAGGAGGATATTTATAATGCGTAAACCTATTATTGCTGGTAACTGGAAAATGAACAACACAATTGCTGCTGGTGTGCAGCTTGTAAAAGATCTCGCTCCGCTCGTAGCTGGAGCCGAAGCTGATGTCGTAGTTTGCCCGACAGCTACAGCTCTTGCTGCTGTTGTTGAAGCCTGCAAAGGCACCAACATTCATGTTGGCTCGCAGAATGTACATTGGGAAGCAAACGGTGCTTACACTGGCGAACTTTCCACGGAAATGCTCAAAGAAATCGGCGTGGAATATGCTGTAATCGGCCATTCTGAACGCCGTGAATATTTTGGCGAAACAGATGAAGGAGTTAACAAGAGATCGAGAGCTGCTTTTGCTGCAGGTATTACTCCGATCATCTGCTGCGGCGAAACACTTGAAACTCGTGAAGCTGGCACAACAAATAACTTTGTTGGCAAACAGATCAAAGCAGCTCTCGCAGGCTTTACAGCTGATGAAGTTGGCCAGCTCGTTATCGCTTATGAACCGATCTGGGCTATTGGCACAGGTAAAACAGCAACTTTTGAACAGGCTGAAGAAGTCTGCGAATTCATCCGTCAGACGATTGCCGCTGATTTTGGCAAAGATGCAGCTGACAAAGTCCGCATTCAGTACGGCGGCAGCGTAAAACCGACAACAATTGAAGGCTTAATGCAGAAACCTAACGTTGACGGCGCTCTCGTTGGCGGAGCTTCGCTCAAAGCTGACGATTTCAGCAAAATTGTAAAATTCTAATTGGCAAAGAGGTAAGAAAATGTCAAAGCTTAAACGACCTGTTGCTTTGATCATCATGGATGGTTGGGGCCTTGGCGATATGCAGGATCCTAATAATGCAATTGCTGTGGCCAAAACTCCGGTCATTGATGGTTTAATGGCAAAATATCCGAATACACAATTAGCCTGCTCGGGGGAAGCTGTAGGCTTGCCGAATGGGCAGATGGGCAACTCCGAAGTCGGTCATACGAATATCGGTGCTGGCCGTGTGGTATACCAGGAACTCACCCGGATCACGAAGGCAATCCGTGAAGGCGATTTCTTTAAAAATCCGGTATTTTTGAAGATTATCAACGAGATAAAGAAAAATAACAGTGCGCTGCATCTGATGGGTCTCCTGTCAGACGGCGGTGTTCACAGTCATAATCAGCATCTCTATGCATTGCTCAAACTGGCGAAACAAGAAGGCTTGAAAAAGGTATATGTGCATGCATTCCTTGATGGCCGTGATGTACCGCCATCGAGTGCAGCCCAGTTTGTAGCTGAACTTGAACAGGAAATCAAGGCTGTCGGCGTTGGCCAGGTGGCAACGCTTTCCGGACGCTACTATGCTATGGATCGCGATAACCGCTGGGATCGTGTGCAAAAAGCCTATGATGCCATGGCAAAGGCTGAAGGGGAACGCGCAACTGATGCGGTAAAAGCGGTAGAAACTTCTTATGCCGCTGACGTTACGGATGAATTTGTCCTCCCGACGGTTATTGCTGATTATCCGGGCATGGTAAGTGGCGATGGTGTGATTTTCTTCAACTTCCGTCCTGACAGAGCCCGTGAAATTACGCATGCGTTTACGGATGTGAAATTTGAAGGCTTTGCCCGCAAGGAAATATCGCTTTCCTTTGCGATGATGACGCAGTATGAGGCCGGCATGAATGCCGAAATCGCCTATACACCGCAGACACTTGTCAATACGCTGGGCGAAACCATTCAGCAAAATGGGCTGACGCAGCTGCGCATTGCTGAAACAGAAAAGTATGCGCATGTGACCTTCTTCTTTAACGGCGGGGTTGAACAGCCGTATGAAGGCGAAGAGCGCATTCTCGTCCAGTCACCAAAAGTAGCGACGTATGATCTCAAACCGGAAATGAGCGCGGTAGAGGTAACGGATAAAGTTGTAGACGCGATCAAAGCGGAAAAATACGATTTTATTATTCTAAACTATGCCAATGGCGACATGGTTGGACATACAGGCGTGCTTTCGGCGGCAGTAAAAGCAGTTGAAACTGTTGATACTTGTGTCGGTCGCTTCGTTGAGGCAATGCAGGCAGTCGGTGGTACCGTATGCATTACCGCTGATCATGGCAACGCTGAAATCATGCTCGACAATGAGACGAAAGAACCGTTTACGGCTCATACAACGAATGTTGTGCCGTTTATCACGGTATCGGAAACGATCAAATCCATCCATCCGGGAGCTCTGTGCGATATTGCGCCGACACTCCTGACGATTGCCGGTTTGGCGATTCCTGGTGAAATGACGGGCAAATCCCTCGTGGATTAATATAGTCCAATGTGCATTCCTGCTGCCCCGTTGGGGCAGCAGAAATGCATTTATATTATTTAGTGAAGAGAGGAATACAAAGATGATTTATTCACACGAAGTGTCGGCAATGACATGCATATGCAAAGAAGTGAATCATGGTCCAGCACCGATTCCAGAAGAAGGCAAATGGGTACAATCCAAAGAAATTAAAGACGTAAGCGGCTTAACACATGGTGTTGGCTGGTGCGCACCGCAGCAGGGCGCTTGCAAGCTTACGCTGAACGTTAAAGATGGCATCATTCAGGAAGCTCTCGTGGAAACGATTGGCTGCTCCGGGATGACGCATTCCGCGGCTATGGCTTCGGAAATCCTCCCTGGTAAAACAATTCTCGAAGCATTGAATACAGACCTCGTATGCGATGCAATCAACACGGCTATGAGAGAACTTTTCCTCCAGATCGTGTACGGCAGAACACAGACTGCATTCTCCGAAGGTGGCCTGCCGATCGGTGCTGGTCTTGAAGATCTTGGTAAAGGACTGCGCAGCCAGGTTGGTACTATGTACGGTACCCTGGCAAAAGGCCCGCGTTACCTTGAACTTGCTGAAGGCTATGTAACAAGAATTGCCCTCGACAAAGAAGACCGTATCATCGGTTATGAATTTGTTCACCTTGGCAAAATGATGGAATCCATCAGAAAAGGCGTTGCCGCTCAGGACGCTATGGAAAAAGCAAAAGGCTCTTATGGCCGTTTTGCTGATGCAGCCAAATATGTAGATCCGCGTAAAGAATAATTATAGAGAACAGGAAGGAATGAATAGCATGCCATTATTTGAAGGTTATGAACGCCGTATTGATAAAATTAACGAATCCCTTAAGGCTTTTGGTATTGCATCCATCGAAGATGCAAAAAAGATCTGTGACGAAAAAGGCATCAACGTTGCCGAAATCGTAAAAGGCATCCAGCCAATCTGTTTTGAAAATGCTTGCTGGGCTTATACATTAGGCGCTGCTGTTGCAATTAAAAAAGGCTGTACAAAAGCAGCGGATGCAGCCGAAGCTATCGGTGAAGGCCTCCAGGCTTTCTGTATCCCGGGCTCTGTTGCTGAACAGAGAAAAGTTGGTCTTGGTCATGGTAATCTTGCTGCAATGCTGCTCAGAGAAGATGCAGAATGCTTTGCTTTTCTTGCCGGCCATGAATCCTTTGCTGCCGCTGAAGGTGCTATCGGCATCGCCAGAACAGCCAATAAGATTCGCAAGACGCCGTTGCGCGTTATCCTCAACGGTCTTGGCAAAGATGCGGCGCA
>Ga0183099_1000618_pt1 | contig 24326 bp, 24 predicted proteins | sample Biomet1_FD_127788 | JGI IMG/M metagenome (GOLD analysis project Ga0183099, IMG submission 127788) | Microbial communities from bioreactor (seeded with anoxic lake sediment) at LBNL, California, USA - Biofuel metagenome 1 | ecosystem: Engineered > Bioreactor > Anaerobic > Unclassified ...
AATGGTTATTACACTGATTTTATTTGTTGGAGCTTTAATAACAAAAGGATTTACTCATGACCTTTTATTAGAAACAGGAATTTTTTTGGTATCGGTAAAACTTATAATTATGGCGCGTTCCAATAATATTTCGAATGAGTTAATTCAAAAGAATCTTAAAGAAATAAAAGAATTATTGGAAAATAAAGTTAAATAATACCTTAAATTTTAACAAATATTTAAAATAATTCAACTTATGCATTGTTTTAAATAGATAAATAATAGATTCGCAATTTATATTTTAGAAAACCTTTTAATATTATTTAATTCAATCTAACATAAGATTGGTGGGCTGTATAAGTACCGTTCTAAATGGTTTTAGTAAAATAAATAAGTTCAAATTTCTAAAGAAAAGGCAAAATTCAGAATATATTTCATATATTGTCTTATATTTTCTATTGACATATTTTTGATTTTGTTAGATAATAGATACAAATATAGTAAATAAATAACTAAAGATAGAGGCGCGAAATTTAAGAGTAATATTACAGAGCTAAGCACAATGAAGTAATATGAAAGGAACTTTCGCCGAAGTGAACAGTTAATACTTTAATACTGTTTGCTGGTTTTATGTAAAATATGCATAAGACTGTCACAAATTAATTTGTGGAGAGCTATTTTCAATATAAATAAGTGAGATTTGCGCTTTGTGGAATCCAGTATTTATGTCATGAATATGCTTTCATGACTTTTTTTATTGTCAAAATCTTTATTCACCTCTCAGTTACTTATTTATGGATATAATCTACTATAAGGAGAAAAATACAATGAGTGAACAAAATAATGAGTTAAAAAGAGGACTAAGCGCGCGACATCTGAATATGATTGCCCTTGGTGGTTCTATTGGAACAGGGATATTTATTGCTATGGGAGATACGCTTAATCAAGCTGGCCCTGGTGGTGCATTAGTTGCATATGGTTTAGTTGGAATTATGGTATACTTTCTGATTACTAGTTTAGGAGAAATGGCAACACATATGCCAATATCAGGGTCTTTTAGTTCATATGCTACTAAATTTATTGATCCATCTCTTGGTTTTGCTTTAGGATGGAACTACTGGTATAACTGGGCAATTACTGTAGCTGCTGAATTAGTTGCAGGAGCATTAATTATGAAATATTGGTTTCCTAGTGTAAGTGGTTTTGTATGGAGTGCCATATTTTTGACAATAATTGTGGGGCTAAATATTCTATCTGCAAAAGCTTATGGAGAATCAGAGTATTGGTTTGCTGGAATCAAAGTAATAACAGTTATTGCGTTTTTAATAATAGGTGTTTTAACAATTGTAGGAATATTGGGTGGAAAAGAAGTTGGATTTCATAATTATGTTGTTAGTGATGGACCTTTTCATGGGGGAATGAAATCTATTTTTGCAATATTCTTAATTGCAGGATTTTCATTTCAAGGAACTGAACTTATAGGAATTGCTGCAGGAGAGAGTAAAGATCCTGAAAAAACTATTCCTAAAGCTATAAAGTCTATATTTTGGAGAATACTTATATTTTATGTAGGAACAATAATTATACTTGGAGCTATTATTCCGTTTACTGAAGCGTCAATTAATACAAGTCCATTTACAATGGTATTTGAAAAAGTTGGAATAGCAGGTGCAGCTTCTTTAATGAATGCAATTATATTAACATCAGTATTATCTGCAGGTAACTCAGGAATGTACGCTTCTACTAGAATGTTATATTCAATGGCTAAAGATGGTATGGCTCCAAAAATATTTGCTAAAACAAATAAACGTGGTGTACCTATAAATGCGTTAATATTAACAACTTTAGTTGCTTCATTATGTTTTTTAACTGGAATATATGCTGAAAGTACAGTATATGTATGGATTGTAGCAGCTTCAGGGCTAGCAGGTTTTATTGCTTGGGTTGGAATAGCTGTTTGCCATTACAGATTTAGAAAAGCTTTTATACATCAAGAATATGATTTGAAAAAATTGAAATATACGGCAAAATGGTATCCATTTGGACCAATTCTTTCATTATTAATGTGTACAATAATAATTATTGGACAAGGATATTCTTATATAAAAGCAGATAGTATTGATTGGCAAGGATTAACAGCTTCTTATATTGGAATTCCATTATTTGTAGTTTTATATGTATGGTACAAAGTTAAGTATAAAACTAAGCTAGTTCCTTTACATGAAGTTGATTTAAGTTATGATGAAAAAAATAATTTTTAAAGAGATTTAAGTCTAATAAAAAATTTGAAGGGTACTCTAAATACAGAGTACCCTTATTTATTTAAATTTATAAAATATCAGAGTCATTAAAATAAAAGATTGACAAATACTTTGATATTCTTTATAATTTTAAAAAACTTATTGGAGGACAAATGAATACATTTTTAATTTCACTACTTATATCTATACTGTTTTCTTTATTTTGTGGAGATTTTATTAAGAAAAATAACAAAAAATTATATATAATTTCCGTTATTTTAGCAATAATAACAGGTTATTTGGGGTATAATGCAAAAGAATTGGGCATAACAAAAGGTAGCCCATTATCAAATTTTTTAGTTTATTTCACAAAAGGATTTATACCAACAGCTATTTTTATTATCGTAATGTTCACAGGAGCGTTAAACATAAGCTGACGACATCAGCCCCCTCGGCGATGGTTTCCTGGGCCGTAGGCTCACCGGGCAAGCCGTCAGCATCAAAGCGTGTCAGGCTACCGCTGCCCAAGTCCTCGATAACCGGCAGGCCAGCAGTTGCGGCCAAAGCCTTCAACTCGCACAGGGGCACGTCCTTCACAAAACCGATTTGCCGGAAATTAGAGGTATGGACCTTCATGATGGCAGCGGTTTCCGGGCTGATGGCATTTTCGTAGTCGCGCAGGTGCGTTCGATTCGTGGCGCCTACCTCGCGCAAAATGCAGCCGCTCTTGGTCATTACATCCGGTATGCGGAACGACCCGCCGATTTCCACAAGCTGCCCACGAGAGACGATAACCTCCCGCCCCTTGCATAGGGTATCCAAGATAATGAGCACGGCAGCGGCGTTGTTGTTCACCACCAGCGCGGCCTCGGCTCCGGTCAGGCGACAGAGGAGCTCCTCCACATGGCTGTAGCGGCTGCCCCGCTCGCCCGTGGTGAGGTCAAACTCTAAATTGGAATAGCGGGACGCGGCCTCAGTTACGGCTTGCACGGCTTGCGGGGCGAGCAGGGAACGGCCCATGTTGGTGTGGATGACCACGCCTGTGGCATTGAGCACCCGGCGAAAACGTGGCCGTGCGCCACGGATGACATAGGCGGCCAGCCGAGGGTACAGCGCCTCCAGCGAGAGTTGCGTAGCATCCGTAAAAGCACCGGCCCGTATTTCCTCGCGCACAAGGTCCAAAAAGTCGGTCACCAAACCTTTGACAAGCGGACGCGGCGCGACATGCAGGCCATCGGCTCCGATGCGAGCATCCGCAGCCAGGGCGGCGAGGGCTTGGTCCATGGCCGGAAGGTGGCGGTAGAACGTGTTCAGGTCTGTCACGATATACGGAACCTCCAAAAAAACAGGAAACGCAAAAACGCTGTGTGGACTACGCGCGCTCCAACGCCCAAGGGTGCGTTGTATAAAACTCCCCGAGCAAATACAAGGAACCGCACACCAACACTGGCCCGTCGACGTTACTCAGTTGTTCAAGTGCTACATGAATATCCGACGCCGATAATGTTTCTGGCCCCAGCAGCTTGGCCAGCTCTTCGGGCAGCAAGGCGCGCGGGCAGCTCGGAATGCCTACTGCCACAAGCTTCGCAGCGCCGGTCAGCTCGTGCACAAGCGGCAACATATCGGCCAACGGCTTATCGCGCAGGCAGCCAAAAACGACAGCGGAAGGGCGTAGAGTTTCGTCCTGCTCAATCGCTCGGCACAAGGCGGCCAAGCCGTGGGCATTGTGCCCGCCGTCGAGAATCAGTTCCGGCAAGTCGCCATGCCGTGGCACGCGCTGCATCCGGCCAGGAATAAAGGCTGCGGCAAGGGCCTCGCGGCAGGCGTTTTCATTGACTGGGAGTTTGAGCCGCTTGGCCCAAATATGGAATGCCGCCAAGGCGGTTCGCGCGTTGTCCTCTTGATGCTGACCCAGCATGTTGAGCCAAAGGCCTGTCATGGCGCGCACAACACCGCGTTTGGCTGGCCCAACGTTCAACCGACCATTAGCGCGGTGATAATACAGCACCTCATGCCCAGGAACCAGCTCACAGCCGACATCTGCGGCGGTGCGGGCCAGCACTTCCCAGGCAACGGGTTCCTGCTCGGCGCTTACCGCCAGCCCGCCAGCCCGCATGGCGCCGGCCTTATCTGCGGCAATCAGCTCCAGGGTATCGCCCAAAATATTCATGTGATCCATGCCGATGGGGGTGAACACCGTCATGACGGGGTCAAACACGTTCACGGCATCATAGCGGCCACCAAGACCGGCCTCCAGCACGGCCACGGATACTCCGGCCTCGCGAAAGGCCAGCATGGCGATGGCGGTCAACAGCTCAAAATACGTGAGCCCGAGGTCATGGGACAGCTCCAACGCCTGCGCACCCAGCCGCGCCCAGTCTTCTTCCGGCAACATGTGCCCATTCACAAGAATTCGCTCGCGCACGGTGACAAAATGCGGCGAAAGGTACAGCCCGGTGGAAAGTCCATGGCAGCGTAGCAGCTCCGCCAGAATGGTGGCGGTGGAACCTTTGCCATTGGTGCCTACCACCTGGAACACCGTAAAGCCCGTTGGGCCGAGTCGCTGTGCAAACTCCCGCATGCGCTCCAAGGTTAAATCCATGTGGAACAAACCCAGCTTATCCAAGGTGCTCATCAACTCGTCGTACGTAGAAATCTTGTGTTCCATAGGTCCCATGATCCGCGCATATATGCAAACCGGCCCTTGACCGGACCGGCGCGCTTGTTTAAGTGGATGTTTCCCCGCGTGCGCCAGTAGCTCAGGTGGATAGAGCAACGGCCTTCTAAGCCGTCGGCCGATGGTTCGAATCCTTCCTGGCGCACCAATTTTTTCTAAAGGGTTGCGTTATATTTTGCGCAACCCTTTCTTTTTTCCTCTTTCTGCTTGCTCCCTACTGCCACGATACCAACGACTCGGCATTCTCTGAACGACAGCGGATTCTTAGGAAGCCGAACGGACACCTCAGTGCCTTCTCTACCCTACCCGCAACAGTTTCGTTTGCCAATCTCGCTACAGGGTGCGGGCAGGCTGTTTCTGCTCGACGAGGTGCCATGAATCTGGCATCTTTTCACAGCCGATGCGCACCCCTGCGCACCTATGCCAACCGCCCAAACGGCTCCGGGGAGCCAGGCCACCATGTCGAGAGAAGATCCAAGCAGAACAGAAAAAGCCACGCCCAAACGCGTGAAGAAAGCCCGAGAAGACGGCAGCGTTGCAAAATCAGCCGAGGTAAGCAAGGTGATGGTCTTGCTCGTCGGCGTTGTTGTTTTGCGGTATATGGGCGATTATTACTACAAGAATTTCAACGAGATATTCCGCTGGTTCTTTGTGGAAGGCATCACGCAAACGCTGGACCAGCAAAGCGTGTATAAAATGTTCGTGTGGAGCCTCATGAAAATGAGCGCACTCGTCCTGCCGGTCATGATCGCCATTGCAGTTGTGGCCTATGCTGTTATCCGGCTCCAGGTGGGCAGCCTTTGGGTGTTCAAATTCCGCTGGGACCGCATCAACTTCAACATTTTCGCTTCACTGAAACAGCTTGTGGCAAGTCCGGAAGCTTTAGTGCGCATGGGCAAAAACATCGGCCAGGCTGCCGTTGTGGCTGTTGCTCCCTACATCGTCATCAAGCAGGAAATGCACAATCTGCTGCCACTGTTCAGTCAAAACGTTCTCGGCATCACCTCCTATATGTGCGCCGTTGCGTATAAAATGGTCTGCTATGCCCTTGTGCCCATGATCCTCATAGCCATCTTCGACCTGTGGTACATGCGCTATCGCTACGATGACAACCTGATGATGACCAAAGAAGAAGTGAAGGACGAGCGCAGGCAAGCAGAAGGCGATCCCGCAGTCAAAGAAAAGCAGATGAAAAAGATGTACGAGGTTATGGGGCGGCGTCTTAAAAGCACAGTCCCAAAGGCTGACGTCATCATTACCAACCCCACGCACTATGCTGTTGCCCTGCGCTACGACCTGACGGAAGCCCCTGCCCCGCAACTATTGGCCAAGGGGGTGGATAGGATGGCGCAACAAATCCGTGAAATTGCAATAGATAATGACATTCCCATCCACGAGAATCCGCCGCTGGCACAGGCTTTGTATAAGCAAGTGGAAATCGGCGAGACCATTCCCGAGGAATTGTACCAGGCTGTTGCGGCAATTTTGGCTAAGCTCCCGAAATTTAAGAGCCGCCGAGCCTGATCCCCCTCCTCTGATTGATGCTCTCGCCCTTGGGCAAACCCGGAGGGAGTGTCAACTATATGTCCCAGAGCGCCAAATTCTCCGCCATTGATATCGACTACGCCAAGTTCGCGAAATCAGGAGACATTCTGCTCGCGGTAGGCGTGGTCGTCATTCTTTTGGTCATGCTCGTTCCCCTGCCCACCTTTTTCATCGACCTCATGCTTACCTTCAGCATCGCCATTTCCCTGGTCGTGCTCATCACCTGCATGTTCATGGAATCTCCCAACGAATTCACAATCTTCCCTTCCCTTTTGTTGGTAACAACCTTGATGAGACTGGCCCTCAACGTGGCCTCTACACGTCTTATTCTGCTGCACGGTGATGAAGGCACAAGCGCAGCGGGTACGGTTATTCAAAGCTTCGGCGAGTTCGTTGTTGGCGGCAATTACGCCGTTGGTATTGTTATTTATTTCATTCTGTTCATCATCAACAAAACTGTCATCGTCGGCGGCATGACGCGTATTGCTGAAGTTGCCGCACGCTTCACCTTGGATTCCATGCCCGGTAAGCAGATGGCGGTTGAAGCTGACCTGAATGCCGGACTTATTGACGAACCGACCGCAACCAAACGCCGTGACAAAATCCGCAAGGAATCCGACTTTTACGGAGCCATGGACGGCGCGAGTAAGTTCGTGCAGGGCGACGTGAAAGCCGGTATGATGATGCTCATCATCAACATTGTTGGTGGTTTCTTTATTGGCGTGTTCCAAAAGGGCATGCTTTGGACAGACGCTGCGCAAATTTACACCCTGCTGACCATTGGTGATGGTCTTGTCGCCACCATTCCGTCCCTTATCATCTCCACCGGCACTGGCATCATCGTTTCCCGTGCGGCGGCAGAGGCGAAGATGGGCGAGGAATTCCTCGGCCAGCTCACCTTCCACCACCGCGCACTCAAGCTCGTTTCCGGCATTCTGGTGGTTTTCGGACTCATCCCCGGTCTGCCCACCATCCCCTTCCTGCTCCTGGCCGCCTTCATCTACTGGATTGCCGGAGTTGCGGAACGCACCCGTCCCGAGCACGAGGCCAAGACTCAGGCAACAAAGGACAAGGCTGCTGGTGCAACACCTCTGGATACCCCGGAGGAAGTGCAGTCGCTGTTGCCCCTGGATCAGCTGGAGTTGGAAGTGGGCTACGGGCTTATTCCGCTGGTGGACGAAGAGCAGAACGGCAACTTGCTTTCGCGCATCCGTTCCATCCGCCGCCAGTTCGCCCTGGACATGGGTGTGGTTATTCCCTCCCTGCACCTGCGCGACAATCTGCAACTCAAGCCCGGCGAGTATCGCGTGCTGGTGAAGGGCAACCCCATCGCTTCCGCCGAGATCCTCATCGACCACTACCTGGCCATGGATCCGGGCGATGCCAAGCACCGCATCGAGGGTGTGGAGACTGTGGAGCCCGCGTTCAATCTGCCCGCGGTTTGGATTCCCGAAGTGCAGCGCGAGGCCGCCATGCTGGCTGGCTACACCGTTGTCGATCCCTCCACCGTCGTCGCCACACATTTGACAGAGGTGTTCCGCCGCAACTTGCAGGAGTTCCTGGGTCGCCAGGAAGTGCAGGAGCTGCTGAACAACCTGGCCAAGCGCGCGCCCAAGGCCGTGGAAAACCTGGTGCCCAACGTGATTCAGCTGGGCACAGTGCAGAAGGTACTCCAGAACCTGGTGCGCGAAGGCATCTCCATCCGCGACATGATGACCATTGTGGAAGCACTCGCCGACTACGGCCCCGCCGTGCAGGATGCCGGAGTTTTGACAGAGTATGTCCGCTCGCGCATGGGTAGAACCATCGTAAAGGGCTACATGGCCAGCGATGGCACCCTGCCCATCCTGACCTTGGCCGGCGAAATCGACACGATTCTGAACGCCAGCGTGCGCAACACCGACCAGGGCGGCTATCTGGCCCTAGAGCCCGGCACCGCGCAGCTTATCATCCGTGCCATTTCCACTGCACAGGAAAACGCTGTGGGAACAGACGGACAACCTATTCTTCTCACCGCACCGCAAGTTCGCCCGCACTTGGCCCAGTTATTGCTTCGCTTCTTGCCAACAATGCCCGTCATCTCCCAGGCGGAGATCCCGGCCGATATCAAGATTCAATCACTTGCCACCGTAAAACTGAGCTAATGCCATGCACGTAAAGACATTCAAAGGATCCGACGCACAAGCAGCCCTGGCGAGGGTGAAGGCTGAGCTGGGCGCTGACGCCATCATCCTGAACACCAAGACCATTCGGGAAAAGGGCTGCAAGATGTGCGAGGTAACCGCCGCCATAGACCCCAGCGCCCCTAAGAACGGAAACGGCAATAGTGGGAGCAATGGCAACGGCTCTGGCGGTTATGGTTCTGCGAATTCCGGCGGCAATGGCAACGGTCACGGCATTGACCAAGCGGCAGACACCATGCCCGGCGATTGGATGAACGAGTGGCGGCAGATCAAGGGGCACCTCATGGCCCTGGTCAAGCCGCAGATGAACCTTGAAGAATTGGCGCCGCGCCAGCGCGTTGCCTTGCAGTATTTGGAACGGGAAGAGGCCGACACCCAGGTGTTGCTCCAGGTCTATCTGGACCTGAAGAGCGACGCCAACCGCCCTATCCTTCCCGTGCTGGAGGGTGTGGCCCCGGTACGCCCCTTTGAGTCAAGAAAATGGCTCGAGAAGATCCATGTGTTCGCTGGTCCCCACGGCTCCGGTAAAACGTCCAGCCTCATCCGCCTGGCACTGCGCGAAAAGCAGCAGCGCCCCAAGGCCCGCATCTGTGTTGTGGCGGCGGATCAAGGCCAGGGCAAGGGCAGGCTTGTGCTGCGCCATTACGCGGACCTTTCCGGTTTAGCCTTCCGAGAGGCAGGCACTGCCGAGGACATGCAGGAGATCATCCGCGAGTCCGCAAATTTTGAACTGATACTGGTCGATATGCCGGGCTTAACCAGCAAAGCCAGCTTGAGTGAACGGCTGAACGACATGGGGTTGTTCGACCACCCGGACATGGCGGCGCACTTGGTGCTTTCCCCCTACTTCAGCGCCAGCCAGTACGCGGAGATTGCCCGCCGGTACATGTGCCAGCAGTTGAAAAGTCTCATCTGGACGAAACTGGACGAAGCCTGTAGTTTTGGTGCGTTGCTCAATGTTGCGCGGCTCACGGAACTGCCCGTCTCTGCCCTTTCCTACGGACCGGGACTGAAAAACAGTATTGTACCCGCCGCAAGTGAACAATTGTGGCGACTCATATTCAAGCACCAGCTACCCGGCGCAAACGCCGAGCGCAACGCATAAGTCGAGGCATACCATGAACAACGCACTTCCTCTGGTCTTCTCCGTCACCTCCGGCAAAGGTGGCGTGGGCAAAACCAATATTTCCGTAAATCTTGCCCTGCAACTCACCAAAATGGGCAAGCGCGTCGTCATCCTCGACGCCGACCTGGGACTGGCCAACGTGGACGTCATTTTGGGCATTGCGCCCAAACTGAACCTGTTCCACTTGTTCCATGAAGGAATGACGCTGGAAAAAATTCTGTGCGAAACGCCCTACGGCTTCCGCATCCTCCCCGCAGCCTCGGGTGTCAGCGACATGGTCAGCCTTTCCACTGGGCAAAAGCTCGATCTACTGGAAGCCATGGATTACCTTGAAGGCAGCATAGACCACCTTATTGTGGACACTGGCGCGGGCATCAACGACAACGTGCTCTATTTCAACATCGCCGCACAGGAGCGGCTTGTGGTGCTGACCACCGAACCCACAAGCCTCACCGATGCCTACGCGCTTATTAAAGTGCTGAAGCAGAACCATGGCGTGGACCGGTTTCGCGTGGTGGTCAATATGGCGCGTGATGAAAAGGCGGCAAAAGAAGTCTACGTAAAACTTTACAACGCCTGTGACCACTTCTTAAGTGGCGTATCTCTTGACCTTGTGGGTTTCATACCGCATGATCCGGCAGTACGTAAGGCGGTTATTACGCAGACCCCGTTCTGTCATCAGTCCCCGGAAGCCCCCGCAAGTGTGGCTCTGGCTCAGGTGGCAACAAAGATCAATAACTGGAAGGTCACGGCAAAGGCAGATGGAAACATCAAGTTCTTCTGGAAAAAGCTCCTCTTCCAGGAGCAGTCCGTGGCGTGATTTGGAGTCGGGCATACTCGCCTGGCCGCAGTTCACACCGCGGGATCAGGAGAACATTGTCCGGCATTACGCGCCCAAGATTCGCATCCTTGCCTTGCGGCTGAAAAACAAGCTGCCGCAAAGCGTGGAACTGGGAGAGCTCATCAGCGCCGGAAGCATCGGGCTTCTGGACGCGCTGGGAAAGTTCCGCCCGGAGTTGGGCATCAAGTTCGACACATACTCAGAGAACCGCATCAAGGGCTCAATGCTCGATGAACTGAGACGGATGGATTGGTTCTCCCGTGGTATGAGACAGAAGGTGAAAATGCTGGACGAAGCCTTGCGTGTTATTGAGCACGAAACAGGGGCCGTGGCGACACAGCAACAACTCGAAACCCGGACCGGGCTCTCCTCCCGTGAGGTGCAGCAAGGGCTGGAGGCACTTCAAAACCAGCTGTGCGTCAGCTTGGATGCCTTTCAGGAGAATTTCGTCGGCAGCCGAGAGTCACTTTCTGAAAACGAGCCGTACCAGTCCACTGCCTTTCAGGAAATGGTTGACAAAATTGCGGGTCTTATAGAAGAACTAACACCTAGAGAGAAACTCGTCATTTCTTTGTATTACGGTGAAGAACTGAACATGAAGGAAACTGCCCAGGTTATGGATATTACGGAGGGACGCGTATCACAGCTCCACTCCCAGGCCCTGGTCAAGTTACGTGAAAATTTCAAGCGCAGGTTCGAAGACGAATCCTGATTCGCAGTAAAGGAGAATTCTATGCCCGCTGATAAGAACATGCGCATCCTCGTTGTGGACGACTTCTCCACCATGCGTAAAATTATTAAGAATATTCTGCGCCAACTCGGCTTCACCAATGTTGTGGAGGCTGACGACGGCACCACCGGATGGGAAGTCCTGAATCGCGATAACATCGACTTTGTCATTTCCGACTGGAACATGCCGCAGATGACGGGCATTGACCTGTTGCGCAAAGTCCGCTCCAGCGAGGAATACGCCACCACGCCGTTCCTCATGGTCACGGCTGAGGCCCAGCAGGAAAACATCATCGAGGCTGTGCAGGCCAAGGTTTCCAACTACATCGTTAAGCCCTTTACGCCGGAAACCCTGGGACAGAAAATCGACAAAATCTTCGCCAACTAGCCTGAACTAAAGGCTGCGGGAGCTGACGCCCTCCATGGCGCAAGACGAACCGGGGGACAAAAAAGAGGACAGTGCAGGGGAATCACGCGAAGTCGACAGCATGCTCGACACCAGCGAGACCTCACGCGCGACTCAAAAGGTTGAGCTGGACCTAGACGATGCTCCCTTCCTAGAAGAGGAAGAAGAGGTCAAGGAAGAACCGCAAGCTCCGCGCGAAGCTGTTTCTCTCGATCCTGGCGAAGCACAGACTGAACCCCCGAAGCGCGACAAGAAAAAGCTGATTATTATTGGTGTTGCAGCGCTTCTTTTGCTTATCGTCGTAGCTGTTGCCATCAAATTCTTCTTATTCAGTGCCAAGACAAAACCGGCCGCCGACCCCACGGAACAGGCTGGCCAGCAAACCAATGCAAGCGAAGAAGCGCCTCCAGAAGCCCCAGAACTACAGTACCGCATGGAACCCTTCATGGTGGAACAGAAGTTTGGGGATGATCAAATTCGCTTTCTGAACCTGCGGTTACTTCTGGGAACCAAAGATCCGTCAGTGATTAGCGACTTTGAGTCAAAAACTCTCCCAGCTAGAAACGCAATTTTCTATTATCTCAAAAATAAAGACGTGCAGTTTTTGTCCGATGAGAACAATGTGGAAAAAATGCGGAGTGAGTTGCTGCTGGTTGTGAACCAGTATGTCAGCGACGGGAAGTTCGACACACTGTTGTTTGAGGAGTACGTGGTGAAATAGATGAGCACCACCCCACTGGACATGCCCATTCTCATTTCGCAGCTGCCAAACCTACAGCAGCTTGCAGCAGCACAATCTCCATCTGAAGCGCAACAAGTGATGTTTGGCCAGCTCGTGGCTGAAAACCAGCACAAGAACGAGCAAAAGGTTCAGGCCGTTGAACACGCTGAAGGCCTGGAAGCCATGGGGGCAGAGAGTGGCGGCAACAAGAATCAGCAGCCGACCTTACGCCAACAACACCGCCCTCCGCCGGTAGGCGAGGAGACCGCACCCACACAGTCTTCCAATGCTTCACCTTGGACAGGGAACATCATCAACGTAAAGATCTAACTGCTTTTATTCCCCTTCCCCCCATTCTCTTCCTTACAATCCTCCTCATTCGCCTTCTCCTCTTCCTTGTTAGGAAAATGTCCGCTATACCAAAATGTAAGCCACCTCGCTTTTTCGCGTTGCTTCTCTATGTGGTTTTTTTTGCTACAATCATTGCCACGCGTACCCGCGAGCATCCTGTCGATAAATATCGCCAAGCCCGTTCCAAACCCGACTACGACCAGGGCAAACTGCCAGTTGTCCATCGTTCCTCCGAGAGGCGGCCACCGTTACATTCTTTAAAATACTCTCACATCTTTCCCATACGAAGCCTCTGCTGAAATTGCGAGAGAAATCATACGCGGCGGATGATTGCCACAGCACACCAAAATGTGCATAATGCTCAAGCGGTCAGTATTTTTCTGCAACATGCCATACTGCGAACAAGGAGGCTCCATGCCCGATGCAACGATGTTCACCCTGTTCAGCGGCGGTGCCCAAGGCGCTGAGGCCGAGTTCGGTCGCCAAGCCGAACATTTCGGGGTGCAGGAGATCAACTTTTCTTTTGAAGGACATAAAATTGAGCGGAGCCGCGGTTTGCGCATGCTCACTCAGGAAGAGCTTACCCGAAAGGATGTGAGCATCACCTACGTGTCCAAGCTGCTGGACAGGAATTTCAGCAATGGCCCGCTCATCCGTATGGTTCTTCGCACCATCATGTATCAGGTCGATTCCGGCCTGGAGGTGTTTGTTGTTGGCTCCATTCTTGAGAATGGAACCGTCAACGGCGGAACAGGCTGGGGCGCGGAATTTGCCAAGATTTGCAACAAACCGCTGTTCGTTTTCGATCAGAATAAAGATGCTTGGTTTACCTGGCAGCAAGAAAAATGGACAACGGTGGCCGCTCCGATCATTACCAAATCTCATTTCACCGGCACAGGCACCCGCTTTCTTGAGGAAAACGGGAAAAAAGCCATTGCCGAATTGTTCGCGCGTTCTTTTAAAGCTTAATCCATCAGAATTGAGAACGGCGGCCGGGTCCTGCACCGAGCCGCCGTTCCTTTTACTCAACATCCCGCTTCAGACCTCAACCACGCAGGGAGCACCTCATGCAGATTACCGCCCTGCTCCTTTTGGCACTCACTGTCACCGAGCTTGTGCTTCTATTCGTCGTCATCGCCTTCTACTTGCGCCTGCGCAAAAGCGAGGCATTGATCTCGCGCATGCAGGCCAATCAACAGGAATTTATCAATAAATTGCGAGTCAACGCGCAAATGGAGCAGGAGCTTGTCGACAGCTTCGAAAACCGGCAATCTGAGCTGGCGCGGCTGGACACGATGCTCACAGATCGCGTTGTCACACTGAATAAACTGCTCAAACAGGCAGATGAATATGCCCGCTCGCCTCAGTTCCTGCGCCAGGTCATCATCACCGGCAGCAGGCAAGGCAAAAGCATCAAGGAACTCGCTCGCGCCACAGGCTTAAGCCTTGACGAGGTCGAGCTTATTATCGATCAAGCCGGCGCGTAGCGGCTGAGCGGGCTCGCCATGCGCATTACCGGGTATGGTGGCGGTGCCGGACAAGGCAGCGGTGGCCGCCAACGGGCCGATATCTTTCGCTCCAGGCACCACATTGGCGAACGTCTACGCGGTCGCATTTTGCGTAACGAATCCGGCGGGCTCACCCTTGTCGAAGTGGACGGCCAGGAATTGCTCGCACAGTTGGAAACCCAGGCAGCCCCTGGCGACACACTCTATTTTATTGTGCGCGCCCTCCAGCCGGAGATTCATCTACAAGCCTTGCAGGGCAACGGCATGGCGTATGATGCTCCATCACTTCTGCAAAGTTTTCGCACCGCGCGGGAACAATTTGAACTATGCTGCGCTCCCTTTCTGGAAGCACAGCCTCTTTCGTTGCCGCCCAGCACTACCCAGCCACTTGCTTTCGTCAGTATGCTTGATGGCGACCAGGAAACAGCGACGCTGTTTGCGCACGTTCGAACACTGCTGGATCAAATACAAACAACTTTGGCAACACCAAGGGGCCGCACGGTTGGCTACTGGCCGTGGATGTTCCCAGGGTTGCGGCACATGGAAACGCTCATCAAGTCAAGCACATCACAAGAAAACACACTGCCGTTACTCGAATTCGCCGCCAGCGGTTCCACTGCGCGCTATGGTGCCTTGGAACTGCGTATCATCAGCCGTTCCCCCTTGCACAACGTGCGTGTTTATGTGGAGCGCACCAGTCATCTTGAAGAAGTTACTGCACTTGTTCGTGAGGCTCTAGGGACCAATGGCGACAACCTAACACTGGGCCGAATTTCCGAGCCGTACCCAGGTGGTGTGTTTGGCGAGTTGGTAGGGGCGGCGACCACAAGACTTTCTGGCGGTTTGAACGCACGGGTCTAGACCCCAAAAAAAAGCGCCCCGAGAGGCGCTTCCTTCAATGTATGCTGTTTTGATCTAGGCCATGGCAGGCTGGGCAGCGTGCGGCTCACGAGCACGTTTCGGCTCGGCCACGGCGACACTAGCGGGAGCTGCGTCTTCAAGGGTGCGTTCGGTAAGATATTCATCCGCATTGGCCTCAAGGTGGCGCAGAAAGGCATTGTTCAGCGCATGACCGGAGGCAAAGACCTCAAAGCGCCCCAGCAACGGCAAGCCCATCACAGCCATATCACCAACGAAATCCAGCATTTTGTGGCGCACAAACTCATCAGAGTAGCGCAGCCCATCGGTGTTTAAGACGCCGAATTCATCCAGCACAACAGCGTTATCCAGCGTGCCGCCAAGAGCGAGTCCATTGGCATGCAGGTACTCTACTTCCTTCAAAAACCCGAAGGTGCGTGCCTTAGCGATGTCTGAAGCAAAAACGTCTGGTGTCACTTCCAAGCTCAGGTTCTGCCTGCCGATAAGCGGGTGGGCAAACTGAATGGTGTAGTCGACAAAAAAGCCATTGTGAGGAGTGGCGCGGATAAACTTGCCCTCGTGCTCGAAATTGATGGGTTTGGTAAGGGCCAGCACCTTGCGGGCTTTGCCCTGGCGGCGCAAACCAGCCTGATTGAGCAAGTAGACAAACGAAGCGGCACTACCATCCATGATGGGCAGCTCGCGGCCCTGAACTTCGATGCGGATATTATCGATGCCGAGGCCACGGACAGCGGCCAAAAGATGTTCAACAGTGGAGATGTGGTCGTGACCGTTGCCAAGAGTGGTGGCCAAGCCGGTTTCAACAACAAGGCGAGGTTTGGGGCTTAAAAATGAGGTTCCAGAACCGCTACGAAGTGCGAAAAGGATTCCGGTATTTTCCGGGGCAGGACGCAAAACAAGCTCAACCTGCTTGCCGCCATGCAGTCCAATTCCCGTGCAGCGTACCGTGTTGCGAATAGTGGTCTGGTTCATAATCGCCTCCGTGACTCTGCACCTCTTATGCATAGGCGATGCCAAACCAAGACGTGCATCTAACATACTGATATAAAAGGATTGCGCTGGTTTAAAACAGACAAAACAAGTGTATGAATTTTACCACTCGTCGCATTCGCGCAACGGTTGTTCTTCAAAGGTGAGGGAATTACGCCACTGGAGTGCTGGCGCGAAGCACGCGATCAAGCCCGGAATCATCTTGAACGATGCTGGCTCCGATAAGAAATGAAGCCTCCGAAGCCACCGCATCAAGTGCGGCTGCTCCCTGCCCGCTGCCTATCTCCACAAGCAGCAGCCCCCGGTGCCAAAGCAGGAACAGCATGACGCAATAGCCCGCGTACATGCCACAAGCCATCGCCAGGGCTGACAAGTGCCAGCCGCGGCTCATGGTCGCGCACCTCACGTTCCAAGTCTGCATATTCGGGTTCTGTCACATAGGGCGGGTTGGAAACGATCAATTCGAAAGAAGACGGAGCAAGCACAGGGGTGGTCATATCCGCGAGGAGAAAGTCAATGCGATCCGCCACTGCATGCGTTTGGGCGTTATGTTGCGCCACTTTCAGCGCACCGGGGCTGAGATCGACGGCCAAACCATGAGAATTGGGAAACAGATGCGCCAGCGTGACAGCGAGGATGCCAGAGCCGGTACCAAAATCAACGAAACGCAAGGGAGCTTCCGCAGTAAAAGCAGCAGTTGCAAGCTCAATGATGCGCTCCGTTTCCGGACGGGGGATAAGCGTTTCCGGCCCAAGCTGAAAGTCCAGGCCATAGAACTCACGACAACCCAAAATATACGCCACGGGCTCACCAGCCACACGTCGAGCCACAAGAGCTCGAAAACGCAGCACCGAGTCTTCGGGCTGCGCTTCCGTGTTTCGTGTAATGAGCTCCAGCCGTGACAGGCCAAAGGCCTCACCCGCGAGGATTTCCGCTGTAAGTCTGGGGCTGTCCGCGCCGGATTGAGTCAGCACCGGCACGGCCCAAGCAAGGGCTTCGCGTACGGTCATGGCGCTCCGGTTGGTCAGACTAGTTCGAGGCCTGCTGCTTCAGGGACTCTGTCTGGTAATGGCTCGTCAAGGCCTGAATCAGCTCGCCACAATCGCCGTCCATCACTGCATCCAACTTGTACAGAGTCAGGTTGATGCGGTGGTCCGTAACGCGCCCCTGCGGGAAATTGTAGGTTCGAATGCGCTCGGAGCGGTCGCCGGAACCAACCTGGGAACGACGGATGTCCGTTTCAACAGCCTTGGCTTTTTCCTGCTCCTGGGCCAACAAACGGGAAAGCAGCACCTTCATGGCCTTGGCCTTGTTCTTGTGCTGAGATTTCTCGTCCTGGCACTGCACCACAAGACCGGAAGGGTTGTGGGTAATGCGCACAGCGGATTCCGTTCTATTGACGTGCTGGCCGCCAGCGCCGCTGGCACGGAAAACGTCGATGCGAAGATCCTCGGAGCGAATATCCACGTCGACTTCTTCCGCCTCAGGCATAATGGCCACAGTAACGGCAGAGGTGTGGATGCGCCCCTGGGCCTCGGTTGCCGGAACACGCTGCACACGGTGTGTGCCGGATTCCCACTTGAGCTTGCTGAAAACGCGGTCACCGGAAATAGAGGCAATGACTTCCTTGTACCCACCGGTATCCGTGGGGTTGGAGTCCAGCAATTCCACACGCCAACCGACGCGCTCAGCGTAGCGGCTGTACATACGGAACAAGTCTGCGCAAAACAAAGCAGCTTCTTCACCGCCTGTACCGGCACGAATTTCAAGAATACTATTCTTATCGTCCAGCGGATCCTTCGGCAACAGCAGCAGCTTCAATTCAGAATCAAGCTGCTCCAAGCGCGTTTTGAGACCCTCGGATTCCGTCTCAGCCATTTCGCGCATTTCAGGATCAGTGTCCCGGAGAAGCTCACGGTTGTCAGCCAGCTCCTGCGCTACGCGCTTATATTCGTTGAAGGTGCGCACAATAAGGCCCAGGTCCGCGTGAGACTTGGCGACCTTGCGATAGCGTTCCTGATCGGCCAAGACCTCGGGCGCGCCGAGCTCTCTTTCAATGTCGTGATAGGTGCGTTCGATTTCTTCGAGCTTGGAAAACATTAGGAGCAGCCCTCCTCGCTCACGGCGCACTTGAGGGCCGCCATGGCCACCTCGAGCTGACTGTCGTCGGGTTCCTTGGTGGTCATCATTTGAAGAGCCAAACCAGGCCAGCACAACATGCGGCAGAGAACGTTGGTATTGAATTTACCGGCAAACCGGATGATCTCGTACGCAATGCAGCTGATGGGGGCCATAAAGATCAGCTTGGCCGAGACAATATACAAATGCTTCATAATAAAGATCGACGGTTTGTAGAATGTGAGCATGTACGGCACAAGGGCAGTATACAGTGCAATGCTCACAGCAAGCACAAACAGCAGGAAGGATGTACCGCAACGTGGGTGCAACCGGCTGTATGTGCGAGCACTGTCGACGGAAAGTGGTTTTCCACCTTCATAGGCCCAAATAACCTTGTGCTCAGCACCATGGTACTGAAAGACGCGGCGGATATCCGGCACAAAAGAGATGGCGGCAATGTAGCCCACAAAGATGAGCATCTTAAAGACGCCATCCCAGGCGTTGAAGGAGAGGCTTTCAACATCGCCGGATACGCCAAGCCACTGCATGACCACTGAAAAGAAGTGCGGGACAACGACAAAAAGCCCCAAAGCAACGCCCAGTGCCACAATCATTGTGACAACGAGATGCCAGGAGCTGATCTCCGACTCGCCTTCTTCACCCTCAGAGGCCTGCATGGCAGAAAAATTCAGGGCTTTAATGCCGTTGACTAAGGTCTCCAGCAATACGGGAAAGCCGCGAAGAAAGGGTTTTTTTAGTATAGCCGCGTTGGTCAGGCTGAACCACGGGCGCAATTCGACGACAATAGAGCCGTCAGCCTTGCGCACTGCAATGGCGAGCCGATTTTTGGCGCGCATCATCACGCCCTCGATAACGGCCTGTCCGCCCACTGTGGTGTTGGCGGTAAGCGCTGCAAGCAGGGATTTTTTCAAGCGGGTCACCTCTGGTAGAGGAGGCACATGGCCTCAGTGGAGCCGCCTGGACAACCCAGGCGGCACCCACCAGATAAGACCGGTCGCCGCGATGTAAAGATCGTGGCGGCGTGGCCCATAGAAAACAAGAAAGCCTCCATTGGGCACCCAACAGAGGCATTCCGAATTCGCTTGGGCGGCGCTACTTTTTGACGTCGGAATCGAACTTCGCGTACTTCTTGCGGAAGCGGTCAATACGACCAGCGGTGTCGATGAAACGCTGCTTACCCGTGTAGAACGGGTGGCAGTTGGAACAGATTTCGACGTTCACTTCCTGACCCTTGGTGGTCAGCAAGTCGGCTTCGTAGCCACAGTTGCAGCGCACTTTGGCGTCGTTCACATTCGGATGGATATCAGCTTTCATTGCGGTTCTCCGTGCTCATTGTTCTATTGAAGCAGCACCTAATACGCCCGATTTCTGCGCTTGGCAAGAGTCTAGAGTCAACTTTTCCCCACTTGTCTCGTCTGCGCCGTGTTGACTTCCGCATCCGCTGCGATTAGCCAAGATACACGTTCCTCGTCTGGAATGCAGCCATGCGGGAGCCCGGACCAACCGGGCTGAGAGGGTCCTTATATGGAGGACCGACCGTGGAACCTGCTACGGGTTATGCCGCTACAGGGAATTGGACCGCCGCAACTTCTGCGCACGCTCCCGCTCCTCGGTCTCCCAGCCTGTTCCTTTTATGGTCCGCATCCGGCAGGCCACAGAACAATCAGGAGACCACCCGTATGTCCATCATTGCTCAGAACAAAGCCCTCGCGACTCTTCTTGAACAGGACATTGAAGCCCTTGCCGCCTACGAGCGCATGACCACAGACGAAATCCGCACGCGCATTGATGCCGGCACGCTCACTTTGCTGGGCAACCCAGCGCACGCATCCGTTCGCACGACACTTATCGGTCAGCCCGCCCGTGTCAAGGTAAACGCAAACATTGGCACCTCCCCGCTCGCCAGCGACGCGGCCAGCGAAATCGCCAAGCTCGGCATTGCCGAAACAGCCGGTGCGGATGCCGTCATGGACCTTTCCACCCACGGCGACCTGGACGATATCCGTCAGCAGATGCTGGCCGCCACTCCCCTGCCGCTGGGAACCGTCCCCATCTACGCAGTCGCCCAAAGTTGCGCCGCCCAGGGGCGCGATCCTGCCGGATTCAAACCTGAGGAACTGCTGGCTGAAATTTCCAAGCAAGCCATACAGGGCGTGGACTTCATGACCGTTCACTGTGGGCTGACACGCCGCGGTGCCGAGCTGGCCATGGATGGTTCACGCATGCTGGGCATTGTTTCCCGCGGTGGGGCGATGCTTGCTCGTTGGATGCGCCGCACAGGCCAGGAAAACCCGCTGCTGACCCACTATGACGACATTTTGGATATTGCCCGCAAACACAACGTGGTGCTGAGCTTGGGCGATGGCCTGCGGCCCGGCGCTGGGTGCGATGCAGGCGATCCGGCGCAGTGGGAGGAAGTGCTGACCTTGGGCGTACTGGCAAAGCGCGCTTGGAAAGCTGGCGTTCAGGTGATGATTGAAGGTCCGGGCCATGTGCCCTTGCATCTTGTACAGGCGCAAATCCAAGGCATTAAACGCGCAACCTTCGGCGCCCCCCTGTATGTGCTGGGACCACTGGTGACGGACACCGCCGCCGGACGCGATCACATCGCCGGGGCAATTGGCGGCGCATTGGCTGCCCAGTTCGGCGTCGATTTTCTGTGCTACCTCACCCCAGCGGAGCACTTGACCCTGCCGGATGGCAAGGATGTACACGAAGGTGTTCTGGCCTCGCGCATTGCGGCACAGGTGGGCGAGACAGCCTTGGGCCGCCCTTGGGCCGTGGAACGTGAGGATGCCATGAGCAAGGCGCGTATGGCCCTGGACTGGAAGGGCATGGCCGACGCGGCCCTGGATCCTTGCTTGGTCCGCTCCCGCGCTCAGGGCATAGAGCATGGCAAAGAATGTGGCATGTGCGGTAAATTCTGCGCCATCCGCATGGCCGAGCCGGAGACCAAATAACTCGCGGCACATTGCGGCACACATCGCCAAAAAGAAGAGGCGGGAGCTTGCGCTCCCGCCTCTTGTCGTCTTGTCGCTACCGGTTGTGTTGTTACACGCAGCCGGTGGGCTTGGGCAGGCCAGCCATTTTGCAAGCGCCCTTGCCGGGGCCAGACGGGAACAGCTCGTAGATTTCCTTGAGCTTGTAGCCGGTGACTTTGGACAGGATGCGCACCATGGGGGCGATACCGTTCTTTTTGTAATAGTCCTGCAAGAAGTCGATGACCTTCTGGTGGTTCTCGCTCATGACAGGAATGCCTTCGCTTTCCTTCATGTACTCGACCCACTCAGGGCACCATTCTTCAAATTTCAACAGGAAACCGTCCTCGTCAACCTCAAACTTTTTGCCCTTGAATTCAACACTAGCCATTCGTCGTCCTCCTAATAGGATCTCTTGGATGAAGACAAAGCCTCTTAATTCCAGAGTGCATAAAACCGTTTGGCAAACGTGCCAAAGATTTCGTTGCACAGGAACTAATTGATTTTGCGCGTTCGGTCAATACGGTTGCGAACTATATCCTCCATTTTGGAGGGCTTTTTATGCATCTTGTTGTGAAATCAACTCATCGAGGTGCTTTTGAGCATACTCCAGCTCAGGATCAAGCCTCAAAGCCGAGAGCAGACACTCCAGCGCGGCTTCCTTTTCGCCTAAAAACTTGTGGCACAAGCCAAGGTTGGCCAGATCTGGCGCGGAGCCGCTATCCAACGCCAGCACAGCATGAAAATCCCCCTTCGCCAGGGCGAATTTCTTGGCCTTGAACCGAGCGACGCCGCGAAGGTTGAAATATTCCTTCACCTCGGCATCCGCCTCTATGGCTCTATCAAGGTGCTCTACCGTCTCTTCCCAACGCCCTTCCTGCGAGAGCGCATAGGCCTGGTAGAAGGCGCACAGCGCGCGTTCCTCCGCTCCGGGCTGCAAGGGCTCGGCTTTGGCGAAAAGTTGCGCAGCCTCTGCAAGTTCACCAGCACCAAGCAAGGTCAGTGCCTTGAAAAACGGCAGATAATACGCTGTAGGCGATTCCTGCTCCAGCACGGTAAGCCCGGCCAATGCTTGAGCCGGTTCCGCTTCCTCTGCCAACTTGCGGCCCACAAAAAGCCCCAGGCTCCTGTTTTTGGTACGCTCGCGGAAGTCGAACCCAGGGACGAAGCTGTAGTTTGCCGGCACCTGGATATCCTCACGCGTGGTGGCCAAGCTGTACAGAGTATATCCCTGCGCCAGCAAGCCCGCAGCCAGGCGCTTCAGCTCCACATAAATATCATTGTCTTCCACGCTGGGCATGCTCTCAATCTGCACTACTGGCCCGGCGCGCAACCAGTCGAACTGTTCCGGCACCGTGTACTTGGGCAGGCCCGAGGCCTCGTACACGCGAGCGGTTTCAAAGTCGCCCGCCAACTGGGCAACCTCCGTCACGGCGCGGATGGCCGCCTTGACCGGCGTTGAGGAAGTCCCGGCAGTGTAGACAATCTCACTGAGGGCCGGAAAGGTGCGCGCATCATACGCTATTGCGGCCACAGTGGGCACGGGCATGCCTTGGGTGAAGTCTTTCAGGATCAATTCCACGCCGTTTTTCCGAAATTTATCACACAACTCCCGCAGCACCGGGTCAGCCAAATTCTCCTGACTGATGGTGGGCAGCTCAGGAAAGCCAGAGTCGATGCGTGCGCACACATGACGCTCCACCAACTCGCACGCGCCCTGGAGTACGGATTCCTCCGGGCTATTGCCAGCGGAGGAGCCGTTGAACTCATTCAGCACCTTGAACCAGTCCAGCGGAACCCACTCTTCGCGGCCAGTCGCCACGTTCAGGACTGGGTAGAACCGCCAGCGCACCAAATTCATGATACGCTCCGCCCCCTGACGGGAAAGTCCGTCTTGCACCGAGGCAAGCACTTGACCGATGTCCATAAGGGCATCGCCAAACCGCGCGTGGGCTTCGTCCCAGGTGGCACGCACAAAACGGTCTTCATCCGCCCAAAAGCTGAAGTAGCTAAAGCGCTCGACGAGTTCCATAAGCGCGGAGGCCTCGGCCTGTTCCGGGCTGGCGCCTTTGCCCATCTGCTTGCGCGTAGGCATTATGGAACGCGCCTCCGGCCCACAGATGCCAAGAAAGACGGGAATGCCGAGTCGCCCTGTATCCACGCGCTTGGTCTCGGCCAATACGCCCTTGCACTTTTCATCCAAAACGGCCTTGACGCGGCGTACCGTCTCACTCGGCGGCACAGCCTTATCCTGGTCGGTTGTATAGGCCTTCAGGCAACTCTTCAGCGTAAACATAGGTGCTCCTTGCACAAAAGAGCCCGGAATTACTCCCGGGCTCATAATGGTTCATGCTCTTCTCTTGCGTCGTCTGGGCTTGCGCCGTTAATTATCCATCTGCTGGATGCCTTCCAGCTTCCAGTTGGAATCGGGGTTGTTGGTCTCCCGCACAAAGTGCCACACTTCACGTACCTGCTTCGGGTGAGCCTCTGTGGCCTCCTCACGCAGCAGCACATCGAAGTACACTGTGGCGACCGTCAATTTCGGATCTTCTTTGAACTCAAGAAGACGCGCATTAATCATCAGTAATTCCGTGCGCGAGGGCGAGGAATCTGCCGTAGCTTGGCGCGAAATCTCCGCCAGTACTTCCGGCGTGGTAAACAGGGCAATGTCCGTCAAATCGCGACGGTCCCAGGAAGCCTGTAAACGAGTATATACTGTCTTTGCGCCCTGCAAAAAGTCTGGGATGCTGAAGCCTTCCGGAACAATAGGATCAACGGGCTCTACTGGCTGGGTAGCGGGAGCGGTAGTGCCATCTCCAAACCCGCCGCTCGGTGCTGCCGCGCCTGCCTGCGGGCCAGGCTGGGGAGTGGAAGAGCGCAAGTTATCCCAGCTTTGCTGGGCACTGGTGCGACCATCCGCCGGAGGCTTGGTCCATTGCCCCTGCGCAACATTGTCAGAATTCACGGCCTTCTTGCGGCCACGGAACAGGCGTATGGCCATAAAAATAATAAGGCCAATTAGGATGATATCAAG
>Ga0183099_1000619_pt1 | contig 24326 bp, 22 predicted proteins | sample Biomet1_FD_127788 | JGI IMG/M metagenome (GOLD analysis project Ga0183099, IMG submission 127788) | Microbial communities from bioreactor (seeded with anoxic lake sediment) at LBNL, California, USA - Biofuel metagenome 1 | ecosystem: Engineered > Bioreactor > Anaerobic > Unclassified ...
AGAAGTGTTTAAAGCTTTTTGTGATGAAAACCGTCTGCGCATTTTAGAAATGCTGCTGAGTGGTGAAAAATGCGCCTGCAAATTACTTGAGAATATGAAGATTGGGCAATCCACCCTGTCGCACCACATGAAAATACTGTGCGATTCCGGTATTGTGAATGGACGTGCCGAAGGAAAATGGACATATTATTCCATCAGTGAAAACGGAGTTGCTTCCGCCAAAGAACTGTTGATTTTATTGACATCTGTCAACAGCAATACGGCGAGCAATTCTTGTTCTTGCAACAATACGAACGAGTAGAAAGCGAGAATCTTATGAATGTATTTGAAGTCATCTGGCTGTTTTTTCAAAATCAAATTCTCGGAATGCAGTGGCTTGGAAAATTAATCGGTTCAGCACTCTCGGCTGTCGGGCTTGATACAAAGGGACGAATGGGCGGTGGAATTCAATTTTTTATTTATGATACAATAAAAATTTTTGTGCTTCTGTCTGTTTTGATTTTTCTCATTTCTTATATTCAAAGTCATTTTCCACCCGAACGGACGAAGAAAATACTTGGTCATTTTCATGGGATTGCTGCAAATTCGCTTGCCGCATTGCTTGGAACGGTAACACCTTTTTGTTCCTGCTCTTCCATTCCCTTGTTTATCGGATTTTCGAGCGCCGGGTTGCCGGTGGGGGTTACTTTTTCTTTTTTAATCTCCTCCCCTCTTGTGGATTTGGGTTCGCTTGTTCTTTTGATGAGTATTTTTGGCTGGAAAATTGCAGTAGCCTATGTTGTCGTTGGGTTAGTTCTTGCGGTGATCGGCGGATCGTTGATTGAAAAGTTTGGAATGGAAAAATACGTGGAGGATTTCGTGAAATCTGCACGGAATATTGAAATTGATTCTCCGTCCCTGACAAGAAAAGAACGCATTTCTTTTGCGAAAGATCAAGTAAAAGCAACTGTAAAAAAAGTAGCACCCTATATTTTTATCGGTGTTGCCATTGGTGCTGTTATCCATAATTTGATTCCCGAAGAATGGATTCAAATGATTCTGGGAAGCAACAACCCGTTTTCAGTCATTTTGGCAACCCTTGTCGGTGTTCCAATGTATGCGGATATCTTCGGCACAATTCCGGTTGCGGAAAGTCTGTTTGCAAAGGGTGCGGGTTTGGGTACGATTCTTTCGTTTATGATGGCTGTTACAGCGCTTAGTCTACCCTCGATTATTATGCTCCGAAAAGCGGTAAAGCCGAAACTACTCGGCGTTTTTGTCGGGATTGTTACGATTGGAATTATAATCATTGGATATTTATTCAATGCATTTCAATTTTTGTTTATATAAGGAGTATAAAACAATGGCAAAAAAATGGTATCCGGTAATTGATTACTCGAAATGCAAGGAATGCGGTTCTTGCATCAAAAAATGTACGCATGGTGTTTATGATCAGAAAAAGTCTCCTACTCCTGTGGTTATAAATCCGGTTGGTTGTATCGATCAATGTCATGGTTGCGGGAATATTTGCCCCGTAGGAGCAATTACATATGTGGGCGACAATACCGGTTGGAATCCGCCACATGGAAATAGTATTAAAGAAGCAGAAGCATGTTCTTGTTGTATTGAAAAATCCGATAAAATAATCAATGTTGATTTTCTTTATCTTGACTTGAATACCTGCAGTCGCTGTATCGCAACCGATTCAGCATTGAACGAAGCTCTTGAAGCATTAAATAATGTTTTTAAAACTCTTGGCTATCAAATAAATGTAAATAGGGTGAATATCAGTTCCATCGAACTGGCGGAACAGTATCAGTTTTTGAGTTCTCCCACCATACGTGTAAACGGAAAAGATATTTGTTTGAATGTAAAAGAAAATAATTGTAAGGATTGCGGAGATTTGTGTGGAAGTGATGTTGATTGCCGGGTATTTGAATATCAAGGAATCGAATATAATCAACCCCCAAAGGCTATGATAATGGAAGGTGTTTTGCAAGCAATTTATGCTCCAAAACGTGCTTCTGAAGAAACAGTATATCAATTGCCTCGGAATCTTCAACACTTTTTTAATCAAAAAGAAAACACATGTTGTAATGGTTAAAGTTCGAAAGCTGTAAGTTAAAATAAATATAAAATGAAAGGGGCAAATACGATGTCATTATTCAGAAAAAATAAAGTAGAACACAAAGGGGGATGCTGCAGTTGTGGAGGTGCCTGTGACGCAAAGAGAATGGAGCATGCAACACAAGCACAAACAGAGGGAAATTCGGTAAAAGTTCTCGGCTCCGGCTGTGCAAAATGCAACGAGTTGGAGGCGAATACCAAAGCAGCACTCGAACAGTTAGGAATGGATGCAAAAATCGACCATGTAAAGGAGTTCGCCGAAATTGCAACATATGGAGTGATGACAACTCCGGCATTGGTCATTGATGGTAAGGTTGTGGCTTACGGTAAAGTGCTAAAAACAGAAGACATCGTTACAATCTTACAGAAAATACGCTAACAAATCAAAAATAGAGGTGTTTACGAATGGAAAAAACAAAATCGGAAGGAATCGGTTTTTTTGAAAAGTATCTGACTGTTTGGGTCTTGTTGTGTATGGCAGCGGGTATTTTAATCGGAAAATTTTTGCCGGCCATCCCAAAAACACTTGAAAAGTTGCAATATGCTGGGCAAAACATCCCGATTGCTGTGTTAATTTGGATTATGATTTACCCGATGATGATGAAGATTGACTTCCAGTCAATTAAGAACGTAAGGAAAAACCCGATGGGTTTGGTCATTTCAACGGGAAGTAGCTGGCTTGTGAAACCATTTCTGATGTTCGGGCTTGCTTCTTTTTTCTTTTATTTTGTCTTTCGTGCATTTATCCCAACCGAATTGGCACGGAGTTATGTAACTGGTGCGGTGTTATTGGGTGTTGCACCCTGTACGGCAATGGTTTTTGTTTGGAGCAATCTTTCTCACGGCGATCCAGCACATACTCTTGTTCAGGTATCGGTGAACGATTTGTTGATTCTGTTTCTGTTTGTACCGATCACATCCTTTTTACTTGGCGTGAACAAGGTTCAAATTCCATGGAATACACTTATTTTCTCTATCCTATTTTTCGTAGTCATTCCTTTGGTCGCAGGGGTACTGACTCGAATATTTATGATAAAGAAAAAGGGCGAAACGTATTTCAACAACAAATTTGTTCCGAAATTTGATGGCATTACAACATCTGGTTTATTGCTTACACTTGTTATCATCTTTACGTTTCAAGGCAAAATTATTTTAGACAATCCTTTTTATGTTCTTTTGATTGCAGTACCGCTCATTTTGCAAAATGTCATCTCATCCACTTTTGCATATCTTCTGTGCAAATTAGCAAAACAACCGCACAACATTGCGGCTCCAGCTTCCTTAATTGCCGCTTCGGACTTTTTTGAATTATCGGTAGCGGTTGCCATTTCACTGTTTGGACCGAATTCACCCGTGGTGCTCGCATGTACAGTCGGTGTTTTGACAGAGGTTCCTGTTATGCTACTACTTGTTCGATTCATCAATCAAACGGGGCACTGGTTTCCGCAACCGAAAACTGAAAAAACAACATAAGGAAAGATGTATAATATGAAAATCCTTATCCCAAAAGTCGCATTTATCTGTGTACACAACTCCTGTCGCAGTCAGATCGCAGAAGCGCTCGGAAAACATTTTGCAACGGGCATTTTCGAAAGCTATTCGGCGGGAACCGAAACAAAGCCGCAAATCAATGAAGATGCCGTACGCCTTGTGAAACAACTTTACGGAATAGATATGGAGAAAGAGCAGCACTCAAAACTTTTATCGGACATTCCGCCTGTCGATATTGTTGTTACCATGGGTTGCAATGTCACATGTCCTTATCTTCCCTGTCGTCAAAGGGAAGATTGGGGGTTGAATGATCCCACAGGTGAAAGTGACGAAGCGTTTATTACAGTAATCAAACTCATTGAACAAAAAATCATTGATTTGAAAAAGCGGATTATCGACGCAGATTGGCTGAATTCAAACTGAGTTTACGAAAGTAGGCACATCAATGACCTTTCAACAGGAAAATTTCTGACAGAGTAACACAAAATAGAATGGGGACAAAAAAGTTAGTTTGCCTTTTTCGTCCCCATTTTTTTTATAAATTTCAAAACAACTTAAAATAATATAAAATTGCCAAAAATAATGATTTTACACATTATTTATTATATAAATTGTTATATAATGAAAATATTAATCCGTTGAAAGGAATCAATTATGGAAGTGAAACCGATTAGACTTGCATGGAAAGGGACACAGACATCCCGTCAGCGATTTTATAACCAAATGCATTACAAACCGCATGATCGTTGTTTTAATATGGAGTTTGGGTACTGGGATGAAAATTTTTCAAAATGGAACATGTTTACAGAGAATAACATACACAGTAACATCGAGGCAGATGTGTTTTTTAACTTTGATCCGATATTTGATGTGACGGGAAATCTATGGATGAGCCCCCCGTTTGAGTCCAAAATAATCAAAGAAACAAAAGACACCAATATTATAATCAACGGAGACGGTCTTCTTGCCGAGGTGGCAAAAGACAGACATGGAACCATACCGCATTATATAAAATCATCGATTGAAACCCCCGATGACTGGAAAAAGGTGAAAAAAGAACGCTTTCGAGTAGACGATCCAAATCGTGCGCTTGACATTGAAGCATTGAAAAAACGACATCCTTCTGACCGAACCTATCCCTTAGGCGTAAACGCAGGATCTATGATTGGCAGAGTAAGGGATATGTTGACATTTGAAGGGCTATGTTATGCCCTTTATGATTATCCCGAAATGGTGGAAGACATGGTGGAAACCTCCTGCATTTTGGTTGAAGAAACACTTGACCAACTTTTACCGCATTTTCAGTTTGATTATGCATCTGGTTGGGAGGACATCTGTTTTAAGAACGGTCCGATTGTTCCTCCAAAGTTTTTCAAAGAAGTTGTTATGCCGAGATATAAAAGAATCAACGCTAAATTGAAAAAGTACGGAATCGACATCTGGTACATCGACTGTGATGGTGATGTTCGTCCGATATTACCATACATGATGGAGGGCGGAATCAATTGCCTGTTCCCATTTGAAGTAAACGGCTGTGCACACCCAGCTGAACTATTGCAAGAATATGGAAAAGACTTGCGTATTATGGGCGGTATTGATAAAATGCAATTAAAAGCTGGAAAAGATGAAATCAAACGCTATTTGGAAAGTGTTGCTCCGCTTGTGGAACGGGGCGGATATATTCCGTTTTGTGACCACCGCTGTCCACCCGATGTGACGGAAGAAAATTATTTATACTATCTTGATTTAAAGGAAGAAATGTTTGGAATGAAATGACTTTTTGGAGGGAATCAAATGACTGGTAAAGAAAGGATTACGAATATTCTAAACAAACGTCCGGTTGATAGAATCGGACTTTACGAACATTTTTGGAATGATACGCACAAAACATATGTAGATCAAAACCATATTTCTGAAAATGAAAGCTTTCTTGACCATTTCGATTTGGATATTCAAGAGGCCTGGTCGTTTAGCTTGACAGCAAATTTAGATTTTAAAGATATCATTACGGCTGAAACAGATGAAACAATTACAATTCTAAACGGGAACGGTGCAACACTCAGAAAACATAAACTGCACGATTCTACGCCTGAACATGTCAATTTTACAGTAAAGAACGGCGAGGATTGGAAAAAGTATAAGGATTTCTTACTATCTATTGATGAGCGAAGAATCAATTTTGAATGTTATCGCAGAGAAAAAGAACAAGCAAGAATAGCTAACCGATTTTTTGTGTGGAGCGGTGTCAATGTTTTTGAAAGTATGCACCCACTTTGCGGACACGAAAATATGCTGATGGGAATGGCGCTTGAGCCGGAATGGATCCTTGATATGGCACAAACATATGCCGATCTCACCATTTCTTTGCAAGAAATTCTGTTCAGCAAAGAGGGGTATCCCGACGGCATTTGGTATTATGAAGACATGGGGTTTAAAGAAAGACCTTTTATGTCCCCGGCCATGTATCGCGAATTGATTATGCCGTTTCACAAAAAAACAATCGACTTTGCAAAATCAAAAAAACTTCCTGTCATTATGCACAGCTGCGGCTATGTAAAACCGTTGCTTCCGCACATGATTGAAGCAGGCATCGATTGCTTACAAGTAATTGAAATTAAGGCTGGTATGGATTTGATTGATCTGTATCACACCTATGGAGAAAAAATTGCTTTTATGGGTGGAATTGATGTCAGAGTGCTTTATACCAACGACAAAAAACTGATTGATCGGGAGCTTGAATCAAAAATCCCGATCGTAAAAAACGGCTTTGGGTATGTTTTGCACAGTGATCATTCCATCCCCAAAACCGTTGAATACGACACATTGCAATACTTTATTCAAAAGGGTCTTACACTTGGCACTTATTAAATGTCAGAATTTCACTGTCATTTGAAGGGATAACCTTACAATTCGGAGGGACAATGATGAATTTTTCGTTGTCCCATTTTCCGTTCAACATATCTTCCAACAGACGTGGGCTTCCTTCCAATTGTTCGTATTCCCATTTCATGAAACGAGCACATTCTTTGGAAAAATTAATTTGTTTTTTAAATTCAATATCCTTCCAGTTGATATATGTACAGCGGGAGTATTTTGTCATCCACCCCTGTTCCATTTCCATTAAATACTCTGCATTATCCTCCCCAAATTTTTGAGTATATTCGTTCAAAATTTGTGTATAGCGTTCTTTGGAGGGCATTAATGTGTTTTCATTCCAACCCGCAGAATACCAATAAACACCTCCGCTGTAAGCATCAAAATATTCTTTGTATTTTTCTTTGTTTCCCAAAATCAACGTGATGCAGTCATGTGCTTTCGGAATTACAAGCGTGTGCTTTTTTGAAGAAATCCCTGCAATTCCGTTGCTGCAAAGACCATAACCGATTAAAATTGCATCAAACGGTTTGTCGTTGCAGGTGTGGATTTCACTTTTTTCTTCAATTGAATCAATTTCGTTCTGCAAAATCTTCTGCAGTAATTCAGGAGTGTTGTGAAACCCCTGTCTTAGAAAGGATATGTCAATATAATTCTCACTTTTTGCGCTGAGAAAGGACAATTCTCTTTGCAGTACTTTGCAAGCAATCAGTTTAAAATTCATTCTATCACCTCATCCATATTAAACTACAATTTTTCTAAAAATACAACTATTATTTTTATATTTTTTGTGATATACTGCAAACAAGGAGTGATATTGTGCCAATTATCAACATCAATGAGAAATTATTAACCTGCGAAAGTGGAGAAAATTTATATAAAGTTCTGTTACAAGACGGCGTTGCGCTCAATGCGCCGTGCGGTGGGGCTGGCACTTGCGGAAAGTGTTATGTATGGATTGACGGTGTCGGAAAAGTGAAAGCTTGTTCTTATCTTGTAAAACAGGATCGAACCGTAAGGCTTGTCATGCCAAGGAACGAAATCGCAACGAAGGGGTATCTTCGTGAAAAAGAGGCAGATTGGAAAAGTCCCTGTTTTGCGGTTGATATCGGTACGACAACCGTTGTAGTATATTACATGAACAACGGGCAGATTGTTGACATAGAGAGTGAAATGAATGCACAAAAATCGTTTGGTGATGATGTTGTAACGCGCATCAAATATACAATGGAGCAGGAAAACGGAACCGAAGTGCTTCATACACTCATCAAAAACCAAATTGACGAAATGGTTCTCACATTGAGTCGCCGCAATCACATCACTTCCGATCGGGTTGTCATTGTGGGAAACACAACCATGCTTCATCTCTATGCAAAAATATCCCCTGCTTCTATCGGTGTTTCCCCGTTTAAACCGGTTTTTACCGCTCTTATGAAGATTGAGAATACTACACTTCTGCCTTCGATTTCCGGCTATGTGGGAGCGGATACTGTTGCCGCAATTCTCGCCAGTGGAATGCATTTATCAAACAAAAAAAGCCTTCTGATCGATATTGGAACAAATGGTGAAATCGCACTTGGCAACTGCGACGGTATTGTGACATGTGCAGCAGCGGCAGGACCTGCCTTTGAAGGCGCCCAAATCAGCTGTGGAGTCGGTGGTGTTGCGGGTGCAATCAATAGCATTTCCATCGGTGATTCAATCAGCTATACCACAATTGATCAAATGCCACCTGTCGGCATTTGCGGAAGTGCGATATTAGACGCAGTGGCGCAAATGATCGGTGCGCAACTCGTTGATGAGACGGGCTATTTTGAAGAGGAAGAACTCAAAATAACTGAGAAGATTTATATCAATGCCAAAGACATCCGTCAGGTTCAGCTTGCAAAAGCAGCGATTGCGGCAGGAATCAACACCCTTTTAAGAGAAAGCAATATAGCGCTTTCCGAAATAGAAACTTGTTATCTTGCAGGCGGGTTCGGAAGCTATTTGAATAAAAACAGTGCGTGTGGTATTGGTCTTTTGCCAAACGAACTGCTCGACAAAATAAAAGTAATCGGCAATGCCGCCGGAATGGGTGCTGTTCTTTGGCAAATTTCGGATGAATGCAAAAAAGAAGTTCAATCTATCCTCGAAATGACGACATACTTTGAACTTTCTGGAAGTAAAGTATTTCAAGAGGAATTTATAAACTGTATGCTATTTTAATGGATAATTACAAAAAATATCTGAAAATTCAAAAACTTTTTGAAGGATCATTGATATGATATGAATGTGGTGATAATGTTGAAGGGTAATCGGGATAATACAAAATTGACACAAACAATTTCAGAACAATTGAAACAGTTTTCTATTGCCACAGGGGTGAATTGTTTTTGTGTTTCAAAGGACGGAGAAGGATATAAACCTGCAGTAAATTGTAAATTGTGTAAAACAGTAAGCGGTGTCACCGGAAACACCGTCGAGTGCCATAAGGCTCTCATGTATGGAGCGTATCAGGCGGAGCGGTTTGATGGCAGATATATCTTTTATTGCCCGATGGGGCTTGTAAACTTTGCCTCCCCTATTTTTGCAGACGGACGTATTTTTGCTGTGGCGATTGGCGGGCCTGTCCTGTTGATTGAAAAGGACGAATATATTTCAGAGGATATCATTGATAAATTGAATATCGATTCCATTTATACCAATCAACTGAAAGAAGATTTAAATTGCGTTCCGCAACTTTCCCCCGAAAAAGTGACAGCCCTTTCTCAAATGTTGTTTGCCGTATGCTCCTACATCAGCGGAGCGGAGCAGTTGCAGTATTTGAACGATGAAGAGGCAATCGGAAATGACATGGCAAAATACATCAACTTCATCAATACAATGGGAAGTGATTTGGATTTTCGTACTTATCCGATTGAGAAGGAACGAGAACTGCTGTCGTTGATTTCGGTCGGAGATAAGGAGCATTCACAAGCATTGTTGGACGATATTTTGCACCATATCATCACCTATTCCAACAAAGATTTTGAAAAAGCAAAGGCTCGTATTTTAGAGCTTGTCGTTTTGTTATCGAGGGCGGCATTGGAAGGTGGAGCGGATTTAGAGCAGATCTTTGGGTTGAATTATAAGTTTTTGCAACAAATCAATACCTATAAAACGGTGGAAGAGCTTTCTAACTGGCTGTCTAATATTATGGTTCGCTTTACCGACTGTGTATTTACCATTACCAATGTCAAGCACATCGATACCATATACAAGGCGGTTGATTATATCAAAAGGAACTATTCCAAAAAACTTACATTGGAGGAGGTTGCGGGTTTTGTTTATTTGAGTCCGTCCTATTTCTCAAAAATATTTAAGGAAGAACTTGACATCAGTTTTAACAATTACTTAAATCAAATCAGAATTGAGAACAGCAAACGGTTTCTCATGAACGATGAACTCGATATGATTCAAATTTCGGAAATGATCGGCTTTGAAGATCAAAGCTATTTTTCAAAAGTTTTCAAGAAAATTGCCGGGGTTACACCAGGAAAATACAGGCAACGACACAGAAAATAATAATTATCGGAGGAAAACAATATGTCAATACTTCAGGAAATTTCAACAAATCTTCAAGCTGGAAAAGCAAAAATCGTGAAAGAACTGGTTCAACAGGCGATAGATGAAAAAATCAGTGCAAAAACGATTTTAGAGGAAGGTTTACTTTCAGGCATGAGTGTCATTGGCGAAAAATTCAAGAACAATGAGGTTTATGTTCCGGAAGTGCTTGTTGCCGCACGTGCAATGAATGCTGGTTCTCAAATATTGAAACCTCTGCTTGTAGAGGATGGCGTAAAAGCTGTTGGCAAGGCTGTTATTGGGACGGTAAAGGGTGACCTCCACGATATCGGAAAAAACATTGTTAAAATGATGATGGAAGGAAAGGGTTTGGAAGTCATTGACCTCGGCGTTGATGTTTCAGCTGAGATGTTTGTACAGGCAGTGCAAGAGCATGATGCACAAATTATTGCTTGTTCCGCTCTTCTTACAACGACAATGAGTGAAATGAAATCGGTTGTTGAAGCGGTTGAAAAAGCAGGAATTCGTGACAAGGTAACGATTATGGTTGGCGGTGCACCAGTTTCACAGACCTATTGTGACAGTATCAAAGCCGATATTTATACATCAGATGCGGCATCTGCGGCGGATGCTGCGGTTGCGGCATTAAGAAAGTAATAAATAATGAAAATAGACATGATTCGTTGGTTAGATGAAATTGTTAAAAATGAAATAAAAAAGCCACTGCCGATTCTTTCATTCCCGGGCGTACAGTTAATTTCTATGACGGTGAAAGAAATGATTGAAAGTCCGGAGAATCAGGCAAATTGTATGAGAGCAATTGCCGACAAGTTCGACAGTGCTGCTTCTGTTAGTTTAATGGATTTATCTGTGGAAGCACAAGCTTTCGGAAGTTCTGTCAAGTTCAGTGATTCTGAGGTGCCAACTGTGATCGGAATGATTGTAGAAACCGAAGAAGACGCAGAAAATCTGAAGATTCCGGCAGTGGGTGACGGGCGGACAGGCATTTGCATCAAAGCGATTGAACTTGCAAAAAGTTATATCACTGACAGACCTATTCTGGCGGGTGTCATCGGCCCCTTTTCTCTTGCTGGGCGATTGATGGGAATGACGGAAATCATGGTGAACTGTCTTGTTGAACCGGAACTCACCCATATGGTTCTCGCAAAAGCATGTGAATTTATAAAGAGGTATATCCTTGCCTTAAAGGAAGCCGGTGCGAATGGAATCGTGATTGCCGAACCTGCGGCAGGACTTCTTTCGCCTGAAGTTTGTGAAGCGTTTTCAAGCGTTTATGTAAAGAGTATCATCGAAGCAGTACAAGACGATCAATTCATCGTTATTTATCACAATTGTGGGAACACACTTCCACTGATTGATTCTCTTCTCGGTGTCGGAGCAAAGGCATATCATTTCGGAAATGCAGTTGACATTGGCGCTGTATTGGACAAAATGCCTAACAATATCCCGGTCTTGGGAAATCTGAGCCCTGCTGATCATTTCAAAGGTGGTACGCCGGAATCGGTTGCAATTGCGACGAAAGAAATGCTGACAAAAACAGTTGGACATAAAAATTACATCCCCTCTTCCGGCTGTGACATCCCTCCTCAAAGCCCGATGGAAAATATCGAAGCATTTTTTGCATCTGTAAAAGGGTTTTATAGCAATCATTAAAAAGCGAGCACTTATAAATAAATATTACTCAGGGGGATAACATGTTCACAAATGAATATATCAATATCGATACCATAAAAGCATTGAACAGAAAACCTGATTTCGAAAATTTAATAAAAGTGTTAAAACGTGAAGTACCAAACCGCCCTACCCTGTTTGAATTCTTTCTAAACGGGCCGCTTTATGAACGTCTTTGCGATGAAAAATTTCTATCACAAAACGATGAATTGCGTGGACAAAAAATCACGATAAGTGCATTTAAAAATGCAGGATATGATTATGCTACATTGCATCCATCCGCGTTTCATTTCAAAACAGCTGCGCAACATTCAGAAAAGACAAGATCATTAAACGGAGGGTCTTTAATCTACGATCAAGAGAGCTTTGATCAATATGTTTGGGATGATCCCGAAAACTTCGAATGTGTATATCCGAAACTTCAAAATGAATTGTCTGAAGGAATGAAATTCGTAGCGTGTGGTCCCAGTGGAGTACTTGAAAATGTGCTTGCGATTGTGGGGTTTGATAATCTGTGTTATTTAATTGCAGATGAACCCGAGCTTGTGCAAGAGATTTTTGATAAGGTCGGTTCCTCTCTCATGAGTTATTATAAAATTGCTCTGGAGCATGATAGTGTGGGAGCAGTTATCGTCAATGACGACTGGGGTTTCAATACGCAAACGATGCTCTCCCCTGCTGATATGCGAAAGTTTGTCATTCCGTGGCACAGAAAAATTGTGCAATTGATTCACAGCAAAGGAAAACCTGCAATCATGCACTCATGTGGTTTTTTAAACGAAGTGATGGATGATATCATTGACGACATCAAGATAGACGGCAAGCATTCTTATGAAGACAATATTGAACCGGTTGAAAAAGCATATGAACGACTACATAGCAGAATTGCCATCATGGGTGGGATTGATCTTGATTTTATCTGTCGTTCTACACCAAAAGAAGTTTATGACCGCTCTCTTTCTATGTTAGAAAGATCTTCCGTACAGGGTGGATATGGTTTGGGTTCGGGAAATAGCATCCCGACATACGTTCCACATGAAAATTATTTTGCGATGATAGCGGCGGCGATTTTTTAAAGATTCTGGTGATTTTGATACACATTATGTTTCAAAAGGAGATTATATAATGACATCAAATGAACGTGTTCGCAAGGTAATTAAAGGTGAATCAGTAGACCGCACACCGATATATGGGTGGTATCTTCCAATCTAAATGATGAAATATCAGCCGCTTTCGGTTCCGTTGCGGCATTTGAAGATAAATACGAATTTGATACCGCTCATCTTTTCGGCGGGCCAAATTCGTTGAATTTTGAAGCATACAAGAAAATTCAAGGGAGCGGTGAAGAACTGACACCGGACATTCTGCTTGATATTCCGTTTCTTCCGCCTGATCATATGGACGACTACAAGGGAATTGTTGACGGTATAAAACATCATAAGCAAGACCGAAGCAGATTTTGTTATGCACAAACTCCTGGATTCTTTGAACAGTTTAATTCGGCTTTTGGTATTGAAAATCATCTCTGCTATCTTTCAATGTACAGCGATGAAATCAAGGAATTGTACAAGCGTCAGGCAGAGTGGAATAAAACGTTTGCGGAGAATTGTTTAGACTTGGGTGTTGATATGGTGCATGTTTCCGATGACTGGGGTTCTCAAAACAGCTTACTTTTCAGCCCAAAAATGTGGTGGGAGTTTATTTATCCAAATATGAAAACCGTTTCAGATGCTGTGAAAGCGAAAAACGGGTTTATAAGCCTTCATTCAGACGGATGCATTGCTTCGGTGCTTGACGGAATTGTTGCACTTGGTTTTGATATGCTCCATCCGTGGCAAGAAAGTGCCGGAATGTCTTATGATTTATATTTGAATCAATATAAAGATCGGTTTGGAATTTTGGGTGGTCTTTGTATTCAAACGACTCTTGGATTCGGGGATTATAAACATCTGGAAAACGAAATACGGCGTGTGTTTCAACTTTTAAAGGGCAAGCGATGGATTTTCTGTACGACACACTTTGTGCAAAATCATTGTTCCATTGAAGAATTAACTTTTGCTTATAATCTTGCATATAAACTCGCAAGAGAGTAATGTGCGGATCCGTTATTCTTGTAACTCATTTAATAACTACCAATAGTATTACGGGAAAATTCAAGTGAATTTTCCCGTAAATCTTTTATTTTACAATGCAATTGACGCTTTGCGGATCAAAGGAATACTCTTTTTCAAATAAACTAACTTTGATTTCGGAATTATTGTCATTCCAGAGAACAAAAAGCCTTTCTCCGTCTGGGCTTAAATATTCCGAATATGCAATGCCGGACGGCAATGTCAAGTCGGTATCACAAACAAATTTGCCATCATAAAAGAATTTATGATACTGTTCTTTCTTATCAATTAATTCTTTTGTATAATTAGCACTTTCCGGTTCTGCACTCATGGAAGCTTTTCGGCATCGGTACACCGAAGAATCAAAGATTAAACCGTAGGTAAAAGCGTTATTTAAATCATGGCGGTAGCTTCCTTTATCATCATGCATCAAGCGGTTTGATATGATAACTTCGGGAAAGGTTGAACGGAATATTGCAGGAACCTGCCCATATTCTGGCCAACAGCCGGGACAACAGCCGTGAATATAGTCAAACATATTGGCATAACAGTCGACAACATTTTCCGAGCCGATTGACTGATCTTTTTCTAATAATTCCTTAACGGCATCCATGTTTTCCCGCCTGAAAACAGCCTCAACGTCAGGACGGTTTTTATGTTTGTGACTCTCGTTGAAACACAATCTTGTCTGACATCCTCCGATTTGATCAAAAAACACCGAATCGGGATGAAACGAGAGTTTTGCTTTTGTGGTTTCCAATAATCTACTTTTCCACTCATTTGTTGCCTGGCACGCTGCCACAAACGACTTATAACCGTTATTACGAAGAACGGATCCATTGTTAGAAAACTGATAGTGTTCGCGGAATTCGTTCAAGTCAATGTCCGTCTGACAGATGTCTTTTCCGATTTCCCTGTAATAGTCGGTTTTCACATCAATCAGTTTACCGTTTGAATAGAGTAAAACTCTGCCACCAAGTCTTTGAACTTCGGCTATCGCTTTCCGAAGCGCTTCCCCACCACCTAAGTCCTCATCAGCTTCATAATTCGGATAATCGTTGTCCATTCCACCTTTCCACCAACCGAAAACAAGCAGTGTATGAATTCCATATTTTGCACCGTCTAAATAAATATTTGGTAAATCTTTATATTTGAAGAATATTTCACCGTATTGATGTTTCAGTATAATTCGCTGCCAACCGGTCATACTTTTTACCCATTCAGGTATTTCACGCCTTGTTTTGTTCCATGTGCTGTCTGCCCATGCACGATACTGCTTTGTACCGCATCTCCAGTCTCCACGGAACAGTTCAACATAGGTTTGCGGCGTTGTAATTGTTTCACCATTGACTGCCATTGGGTACTGTGAAACGCTTAAAATTAAATCGTTGCCTTTATTTCTCGGTAGTGTACCTGCAAGGAAGGTGCAGATTTTTGCATCTTCATCAAGTCTGGACATATATAAATAGTAATCACCAGATTGTACGCCCATCCAGCTCATCGTAAGTGGGGACGGATATAAATTCATATACCATATATTTTTATAATCCGCAGCCATATATTCGGTGTGACAGCTGTTTTTGATAAAATTTCTCGGATTGCTACGTTTCATACCCAAACCGATCGGAAGATACAAAACTTCTTTATCGGTTTCTGAATGAATCTTTTCTAATTGCAAAAACGGTAACTGCATTTCGTTTACCCGAACAGTATCATTGTTTTGAATGACAGAATAAAATTCGAGTCCGTTTCCTTTTTGCACAATATGTACTTCAAGCGAAATGTGATACGTAACATTATCTTCTCCGATTAGTCTGTCATAGCTGACAACGGTTTCATCCACTTTTTTTACCACTGTTCCGCATTGCTGTGAGGAACACACCTCAATTTCCCTGTTTTTACCGTTGTCGAGATGCACTCGCCAGAAATCGGAGTTACTTGCGATCATCGGACATACTTCATCGTATAAAAAACTCGTTGTTTTCGTATCATCTGAGACAATATAACGCAGTTTCATTTTAATATCACCCTTCCTTTTCAATTCATGTCGATTGTAGCATGAATCGGAATAAAAAGAAATGCACTTGAATTGCTTTTTTTGCACAATATGAAACAAGGATTGAAAAATGAAAGGCTTTGGTGTATGATGAAGTTGAGGTGAACAGCATGTATCGATTGGATTTCAGTCAAATGCCGAAGACGGTGATGTTCGGTAGGTTTATACAGACTAAAAGCTGGGCGCATAACGGTCAGAAAAATAAAAACGATATGCTTGTTATCATTATTGGCGGAAATGCAGTCTTCAATGTTAATGACAAGGAAATAAGTTTAGTCAAAGATGAGGTTTTGTATATTCCGTCGAATACTTTTTATACAGCCTGTACAACAGGTTGGTGCGAATACTATTTCTTTCATTTTAAAACAGAGATACCTCCTATTCAAGTGCAGGAAGAAGAGATACAGAAAGCGGTAAATGATTATAATGAAATATCTGATACATTCTATTTACCAGATACTGTATACAATAATGTATTTTTAAATGAAAAAAGTACGATTCCGAAAAATGATCAAAAATTTTATCGGTTGATATCGAATTGTTTGCAATGTAAAATGTCTGGAACATCATACGGGAAACTGTCATTGGATTTGTATTTTACCGAACTTCTTCTCACACTCAGTGACATCGCATCTTTAAAATATATCTCTAATAAGACATTCCCTTCTCTTATCATTCACACGGTCGAGTTTATTCAAAAAAATTATACGCAAAACATTACCTTAAGTTCTTTATCAGATCATTTCAATATTTCTAAATCATATTTAATTCGTATTTTTAAAAGTCATTTGCATACCACAGTAACCGCCTATATCAATGACATCAAATTGCAGCATGCAAGAGAACTTTTAAAAACCTCAAGCATGAATATTTCGGAAATTTCTGATTATCTCAGCTTTTCAAGCTGTTATTACTTTTCGAGAATTTTTAAAAAGAAATATCTCGTAAGTCCAAAACAGTTTCGATAAACATTTCATATGTCTGGTTTTGTATATTATCTCTTAATCTATTGGATATCCTTGCAAAATATTGTGTATTGTGTTATAGTATATTGGATATATTATCAAGAATTGTTCTTCGGAGGTTATTGTTATGAGGCGTACTTCGCTCATTTTTTTGTTGTTGTTTTTATCTTTGCTTCTGTTCGGATGTGCTAAAAATCCGAATTTTGCGGTGTCTGTTCTTCTTACCGAAGGAAAAGGGTATCAAATTAAGAGCGAAAATCCTGTACATACCGCTTTCGGAGGAACGGCGAAGTTTCATGTGTCGTTAAAAAAAGGGCTTTCGGTGGTGCAGATTATCGGAGACAATGCAACCTATAAAGATGGCATTCTTTCGGTGAATGCTGTAAAACACCCCGAAACATTGGAACTTGTTACTGCGAAAAATCCGAAAAAATATAAATTCTTTTATGAAGAAGTGGGCAATGGCGGTAAATTGTCGAGTACAGTGGAACAGGGGTGGGTTTTGGAAGGAACAAAAGTAACCGTAAACGCTTCGCTATATGATGGGGTTACTTTTTTAGGATGGTCAATCAAAAAATCGGCAAAAAGCGGTGGTGAAATTTTGTCAATGAAACCAACCTATACATTTCAAGTGCAAAAAGAAACCATGTTGTTTGCAAACTTCAATGTTCCTGCAAAACAGCAGACAAGTCAAAAAACGCCTTCCACCAATCAAAATGCAACACTCAATCAAAGAATGATTGTATATAACACAAACGGTGGAACGGTTGCTAACACCGGCAAAACGTTTTATGCCGATTCTGTTTCGGTTGAAATTTATCCCATGCCAAACTCCCTTGCCACCCCAGGATATTTCGTTCGGGATGGTTATGTTTTGACGCAATATAACACCAAAGCGGACGGAAGCGGTGAAAGCTTTGGGTTGGGGCATCCGATTGCCTTGAACAAATCAAAGGACGAACCAACTGTTCTCTACTGTATTTGGGAAAAAAGTTCGGCAGAAAACTTGTTTGAAGTTTCAGAAGAAGGCTCCGGGCTTAAAATTACAAACTATCTCGGTGAGGAGGAAACAGTTGTTGTTCCCGAAAAAATACAAGGAAAACCGGTTGTAAAAATCGGAACGAATGCATTTGTGAATAAGGGCTTCTCGAAACTTGTTTTCCCGAACACAATTCGATATGTGGAAAAAGATGCGGTTGTCAACTGTGCCAAACTGAATACCTTTCTGATGTTTGACAATATCATTGAAATCCTGGACGATAGTTTTTCGGGTACGACGCACTTTCAAACCTTTTTCCTAAATGCTGCACTCAAACCACGCTACACGACAAGTGGAAACAGCTTTGCACGCAAATGGGAAAGATTGGTGACAAATAACGACAAAAACAGGGTGATTGTTGTGTCAGGGTCAAGCACATTCCACGGACTAAATTCGCCTATGCTGGAAAAAGAATTGAACAATGAATACTGCGTTGTCAATTATGGCACGCATGGATGGTCTAACAATTTGTTTTATCTGGAAGCAATTTCAACGGTTTTGCACAAAGGCGATATCGTTGTGTATGCACCGGAACAACTCATGCAGGTCATGGGAGATAGCGCCCTTTCCAACATCAATTATCAAGGCTGCGAGTCCAGCTATAATATGTTCCGGTATGTCGACATTTCTAAATATACGAAAGTGTTCAGCTCCTTTACCGAATATAACAAAATCCGTTCGAATATGCAGGAACTCACCTACGCAAATTTCACTTCGAGTATGAATGAATACTGTGAACGTTCGGAACCTGTAAAAGCATTTAATTCCGACACCTATGTTTTGGGGGCAAACGGCACATTTTATTTCAAAAAAGGAATCATTCCAAATGACAACGCACAACGGTTGAATGTCGTTTTTGATCAAATGAAGCTTAGGGGTGCAACTCCGGTCTTTAGTTTCCCACCGTGCAACATCAATGCCGCTGACCCCACTACACTCAATGACAAGTCGTATCACGAATATATGGATGATATTCAAAACATCATTCACATCCCAATGATTTCTAATGTAAAGGATTACATTCTGCCGTCAAAGTATATGTTTAACACCGATTATCATTTGAACGATGCGGGGCGTGATTTGCGCACTGAGCAGTTGGGAAAAGATTTGACTGCATTTTTAAAAAATTCAAATTAACGGAGGCTTCACATTGGAAACGATTTATTTTACACATCCACTCACCCTGCTTATGATTGCGGTCATTCTTCTTTTTCACATTTTATCTCACTTTTTAAAATCCCCGCTTTGGCTTACTGGAATTAATCTTTTTGTTCACATTGCGGCTATTGTCTTTCTTGTGTTTGCCGATGCCTCATTGAATGATATTCTGTGTCTACTCCTCATTTCTGCTTTGGCGGGATTGTGGCAGAGTGGAAAGGAGAAGCACCAATGAATTTTAATTCTTTTTCCTTTCTGTTCTTTTATCCGATCGTTTTGCTGTTGTTCTTTCGGCTTCCGCATAAATTCCGCTGGGGAATGTTGCTGATCGCAAGTTACTATTTTTACATGAGTTGGAACCCAGAACTCATCTTCTTGATTTTATTTACGACGGCTGTTTCTTATTATTCGGCAATCATCATGGAGAAAACGGAAAAGAAGAGTACAAAAAAGTTATGGCTCATTATTACACTTGTCACTTCGCTTGGTATTCTATTCTTTTTTAAATATTTCAACTTTTTGTCTTCTTCGGTTACAAATGCGATAACAGCATTCGGGATTCCCACGCAATCCTTTACCTTGAAACTGATTCTTCCTGTTGGAATCTCCTTTTATACATTTCAAACGTTGTCCTATGTCATTGACGTTTATAGAGGAAATATCCCCGCGGAACATCATTTTGGATATTATGCTCTGTTTGTTTCCTTCTTTCCGCAATTGGTTGCAGGACCGATTGAGCGCCCGGAAAATTTACTTCCACAATTAAAAAGCGAACATACATACAATTCAACCGAAGCGGCAATCGGCGCAAAAAGAATGCTTGCGGGGTTCTTTAAAAAGATTGTAGTTGCCGATTTGTTGGCACCCTATGTCAATACAGTGTTCAACCACCCTACAAATGTTTCTGGCATTAGCATTGCCATTGCGGCTATGCTGTTTGCAATTCAAATTTACTGCGATTTTTCGGGTTATACCGATATTGCAATTGGCTGTGCACGAGTGATGGGAATTCATTTGATGCAAAACTTCAATAATCCATATACCGCCGAAAATATACGTGATTTTTGGGCACGATGGCATATCAGCCTTACTTCATGGTTCAAAGATTATCTCTATATTCCGCTCGGAGGAAACCGCTGTTCCAAGTTTCGACATTACACAAATATCATGATTGTATTTTTGGTCAGCGGTCTTTGGCACGGTGCAAACTGGACATTTGCTCTTTGGGGATTTTTACATGGATTCTATCAAGTAATTGGAAATTTAACTGTGAACATTAGAATGGATTTCTATCGTCGCATGAAAATCAATACCGATTCCCACTTTGCACATTTGTTCCGTAGAACGATTACGTTTTTACTCGTCTGCTTTGCCTGGATATTTTTCCGTGCAAACAATCCGCACGACCTTTATATTTTGCTGAACAGCCTGTTTTTACACTTCGGAAACGCACATTCTGCCGTATCTGATATGAAGATTACACTTGTTGGCGCTTGTATTGCATTTGTTTCGATTCTCATTATGACGATTCTCGACAATCGGTTTACCTGTTGTTCTGAACCGCAAAACGGCACTGGTGCAAAGCTTGTCGGCGGAACCGCAATTATTATGATTTGGGCTGTGGTCGTTGCTTGGATGTTTTTACTGTCAAGCGGCACTGCAAGTTCATTCATTTACTTTCAATTTTAAGGAAGGGAGAAACCGTCATGAAACAAAGGACCAAAGCAATTCTTCTGATTATTACCGTTATTCTCCCCCTCCTGATTTTATCAGTTATTGCGGTGTTCATCGTTCCACCACAATACAAAAACACATTTTTGGCGGAGCTTTCCGAAAAATATACAAGGTTAAAATCAATTGATGAACCGAAAATCATTCTGGTTGGAGGCAGTAACCTTGCGTTCGGGCTTGACAGTCGTGATTTGGAAAAAGAAACGGGGCTTCCAGTTGTGAATTTTGGGTTATATGCCTCACTCGGAACAAAGGCAATGATGGATTTGTCGAAATCCTCCATTCATAAAGGTGATATTGTAGTTTTATGTCCCGAACTGGATGCACAGACGCTTTCGCTCTATTATAACGGTGAAACCATGTGGCAGGCACTTGATTGCAATTATTCCATGCTATTGGATGTGGGGTTTGCCAATTACGGCAAACTGCTCGGTTCGTTCCCCGCTTTTGCTTCGGAGAAATTTAAGTTTTACCGTTCCGGGAAAACACCCAATCCAAAAGGGGTTTATCAAAAGAGTTCCTTTAACAAATACGGAGATATTGTTTATAAAAGAAAATACAACAATATGATGCTGGAGTACGATCCCACTCATATGATTACTCTAACTCCTTCTATTGTTGATGAAAAATTCGTTGCATATGTCAATCAATATGCGTCCTTAGTGCGAAGACATGGAGCAAAAATTTATTTCAGCTTTCCACCCATGGATAAAGCTGCACTTGAGAAAAACACAACCGACAAAACGATTCTTTCCTTTTACCAATATCTCGGAGAAAAACTTAATGTGGAAATCATCAGCAATATCAATGGCTATCTCTTGGATTCCGGTTATTTTTATGATACCAACTTCCATTTAAATGACACCGGTGTCAAAGTGCGCACTTCTTTGCTTGCGGAAGATGTAATGCGGGCAATGGAGCAAAAACGGTAAAGGAACTTTCTTTCCCCCTGCCCCCATTCGTCCAAAAGATTATTTTGAAACCGTTGTAGCGGACGATACCTCGGGATTCTTCACCTACAAAGAAACACAAGGTGGTGTTATGCTGTCGGGTGTAACGCCAAAGGGTGTTTCAAAAAAAGAAATCACTATTCCATCCTCCTTTGAGGGAAAACCTGTTTTATCCATTCAAAAAGGTGCATTTTCAAAATGCCAATCATTAAAAATTGTCATTGTCGGTGAAAATTCCAATATCAAACAACTTTATGACGGAACTTTTCGTGGTGCAAAGAACTTAGAGCGTGTAGAAATCCATATATTACCCGGCAAATTTTCGGTTGGTCTTAAATTACTTCAAGGAACAAAGGACGGTTGCAAGGTTGTGATTCCGCGTGACCTGTATGGTGATTATGCAACCGATTATATTTGGAGCCAAATGATGTCGAACGTTACGATATTAGAATAACATAAAAAAAGAAAACTTCCTTTCGGCGAAATTTGAATATTTCGAAATTGAAAGGAAGTTTTTTTTTATTATAAAACGTTGAACTTGTTTTTATAAAGCATAAGAGCCGAAGCAAATGACAGGACAACCCAAACGCCAAACAGACAGGAAAAGCCAAATGTGCTGATCAAAAAGCCAAACAGACAGGAGCTTACGCCGGCAAACAGATATGTAATGAAATCCATCATTCCCGAAACAGAGGAAACAGCTCCTCTTTCTTTGAATCGTAGCGGATAAATGGAGAGAATCGATGTGTTGATAAGATTGATGGAAGCGGCGGCAAGACAAACCAAAATAACTGTCACAAACAAATTTGGGTTGCAAAAAATCAAAGGCAAAAAGGTGACACCGCACAGAAGAAAGGAAAAAGCGATGACCCTCTTTTCGTTTTGTCCGCAAAGGTTATAGATTTTTGGAAATAACAATCTACCACCAAGGCTGATAAGCGGAACCAAAAAGATGGACAGAGCGGCTTTTTTGATATCGGCATCAAATGACTTCACAAAATACAATGGAATCCAAAGATTGATGTTATCCTTAATTACCCCGTGGATTCCGGCAGGAAAAATCATGCTTCTCACTTCACGGTCGAAAAACAGCAGTTTGAAAGGGTTTTCGTGCTTCGGTTTTTGTTGTACGGATTTGTGATGTGGTAGGAAGATAAAGGTGAGTATCGAAATACAAACTAAAATTGTTCCAGGTACAAAAAAGACAGTTCTTACCCCGAAAAAGCTCATGCATAACGCAAGTGCCGTTGCCGTGATACTACCGACAGCGGGCGAAAGTGATAAAACAATTGCGGCTTTTGTTTGTTTTTCACCGTGAAAAAGTTCCGAAACAACACGAAGAACCGGACCCCAAATCATGGATTGCGCTATTCCGTTGACGATTGCCCACATAATCAGCAAAACAGGAAAAGAAGGCTTAATCGCTGCTGACAAATTGCCGATTCCGGCAAATAACAGTCCTGTCACAGCCATAAGGCGTGGACTGAATCGGTCCCCAAAATACCCGCTGAAAAGCTGTCCTACGGCATAGGTGTAAAAAAACATACTTCCCAATAATCCGATTCCTTCCGTGCTGATGATGCCTTGCTTTTGCATCAGTGGTGAGACGATGGATAGATTCAAACGCCCAGTGTAGATTGCAACAACAGAGAACCAACAGATCAATACGGTAAGCTTTTTTTGATTCATGACTCTTCTATCATCCATTATTTCATTCTCATTTTACAGAATAAATCGTTCATTCGGTCAACACATTCCACAGTTCTCTCATAATTTTCAAGAGAGAGTGCAACACAAATTGCATCTAAAATTGCGATATGCGCAATTCGTGCGGAAACCGCTTCAATCGGATAACGGATTTCATCGGAATATACAACCAATGATATATCCGCTTCCTTACAAATCGGGCTGTTGGCGTTGCTGGTGATTGCAATTGTTCTTGCGCCGTTCTTTTTTGCAATTTTCAAACCATCTACGGTGTCAATGGTTCTGCCACAGTGAGAAATTCCAACTGCGGTACACTCGCTGTCAAGATTTGATGCTGAAACTCGCAAGATGTGCGAATCGGTTGCGCAAAAAGCTGGGTACCCGATTCGCATTAAGCGAAAATACGCATCCATAGCAATGGTGGAGGACGTTCCTACACCGTAAAATTCGATTCTTTTGCTATTTTTCATGATGTCTACGGCTTGATTTACCGCATCCATATCAATCATTTTCAAGGTATCCTGTAACGTATTGATGCCGGAGTGAAGCACTTTTTTTAGTATTTCGCTCGCAGAATCCCCTTTTTTTACTGCTGGTAAAAGAACATCACAAGGTTCGATTGTTTCTTTTGCAAGATTTAGTTTCAACTGCGAATAACCGGAGAATCCGAGTGTTTTACAAAGGCGTATTACGGTGGATCCTGCGATATTTGCTTGTGCGGATAACTCCGCAACAGATAAATTCAACACTTCATCTCTTTTTTGTATGATGAAATCAGCGACGATTTTCTCGGCGGCGGTGAGCGTTGGATAAAGATTCTTGATTAAAACGGTACATATTTTATCGGACATTGGTCTTCCTCATTTCTTTTTAATTCGATAAGAGTCTGATTGAATCTTT